>JAEEGF010599499.1_pt1 | contig 48854 bp, 35 predicted proteins | sample 9134171 | NCBI WGS metagenome assembly JAEEGF01 (sample SAMN16246542, study PRJNA631951) | gut metagenome | biome: gut microbiome; feature: rumen; material: AP-attached | host: Bos | place: Iran: Karaj | collected 2018-10
CAGCTGGTGGCAAAGGAAGCCAGCAGAAGACTCGACATTCCTTTCGGTATCATCGATCTTTCACTTGCGCCGACGCCTGCTGTAGGTGATTCGGTAGCCGATGTTTTGTGTGAGATAGGTCTTGAGTACGCAGGTGCGCCGGGCACCACGGCAGCCCTTGCAATGTTAAACGATCAGGTAAAGAAGGGCGGCATCATGGCGTCCTCTTATGTCGGCGGTCTTTCAGGCGCATTCATCCCCGTATCGGAAGATCAGGGCATGATAGATGCGGTTAACGCCGGAGCGCTCACACTGGAGAAACTGGAAGCCATGACATGCGTATGTTCCGTAGGTCTTGACATGATAGCAATACCGGGAGATACAAAGCCAACTACTATAGCAGGTATAATAGCAGATGAAATGGCTATCGGTATGATCAATGCCAAGACAACTGCAGTAAGACTTATTCCTGTAATCGGAAAGAGTGTTGGTGAGGATGTTGAATTTGGCGGCCTTCTCGGAAGAGCACCAATCATGCCAGTAAATAGCTTTGCCTGCGATGAATTTGTAAACCGCGGCGGAAGAATTCCAGCACCAGTGCATAGCTTCAAGAACTAATATATCTTGCATCAGGCGGCTACGAACTAGTAGAATATAGAGTTTTGTGAACTACCCACAGCCTAAAGGTAATGGTTTTTCGCCCGTGGGTCATTTATAAAGAATAGGATAATATAATCCGGCATCGAATAAGTGGTGCCGGATTAAAAATGAAATGGAGAGAATATAAAATGGATATTTCAGCATTAGAAAAGATAGATTATAAGTCAGTACTCAAATATTTTCTTGAAATAAGCAGCGTTCCACGTGGTTCAGGACACAACGAGAAGATAAATCAGTATCTTGTTGATTTTGCAAAGAAAAAAGGTTTTGAATATTATACAGATGAGGCACTTAATGTGGTAATTACAAAGCCGGCAGCAAAGGGATATGAGGATCATGAAGGAATTATCATCCAGGGACATATGGATATGGTGTGCGTATGTGCAGCGGGAATCCAGCATGATTTTGAAAATGAGCCTCTAGAAGTTTATGTATCAGAAGAGAATGGAAAAAAGTATTTAAGAGCAAAGGGAACAACTCTTGGAGCAGATGATGGAGTAGCAGTTGCCATAGGACTTGCAATGCTTGATGATGCTGACCTTAAGGCACCGATGATTGAATTATTTGTTACAACAGATGAAGAGACTTCGATGGTAGGAGCTAATAACTTTGATTATTCAGTATTAAAATCAAACAGAGTCCTGAATCTTGATTCAGAAAATGAAGGCGTAGTAATTGCAGGCTGTGCAGGCGGTATTACAGTAGCAGGAAATGTTGAAATTAAGAGAAATTCAATATCAGGAACAGCAATAAACATTCAGATCTCAGGTCTCTTAGGCGGCCATTCAGGAGAAATGATCGGAGAGTATAGAACAAATGCAAATGTTCTTATGGGAAGACTCTTAATGGAGCTTTTTGAGGAGATTGACTTTAATCTTATCAGCATAAACGGCGGAGAAAAGAATAATGCAATCCCTGATGCATGTAAGGCTGTAATAATAGTAAAGCATGCCAAGAATTCAGGAAAGGTAAATGGAGTTGACGCAAATGTATCATCAGCACTTTCAAAGCTCTCAAAGATCGTATCTGCTGTAAAGAAGGAGCTCGCAGACTCAGAGCCTGGCATTAAGATTACAGCAGCTGCAGATGAGTCAGGAAATGGACTTCCATTACCAGCTTTTGATGAAACAACAACAGCAAATGTACTTAATATGCTCACCTTTGCACCGGATGGAGTACAGGTAATGAGCCATGTAACAAAGAATTTTGTAGAATCAAGTCTCAATCTTGGAATTCTTAAGACTTATTCACAGAATCCTCAGACAGATACAGTATACTTTGAATATCTTATCCGTTCATCAAAGACATCATACATGCAGTATGTTGCAAAGAAGCTTTTAAATCTCTTCATGAATACCAAGGGCTCATTTGCAGAAATCCTTTCATCATATGAACCATGGGAATATAACGAAAAGTCTGAGCTTCGTGAAATATATGAGAAGGCATACGAGGAGCAGTGTGGCAAAAAACCAGTAACTCAGATAATTCATGCAGGACTTGAATGCAGCATATTTGCAAAGAAAATGCCAGGAGCAGATCTTATCTCAATAGGTCCTGATAATTATGACATCCACACACCAAACGAGCATGTTGACATAGATTCCTTCATTAGATCAGCAAAGTTAGTTGAACTTATGCTTGAGAAGATGTAATTGTAAAAATATATTTATATTAGAAAAAAATAGTATAGTAAGTGATCTGATTTATAAATGAAGCCGCTGTTTAAATTGGCAAACAGCGGCTTTTTGTTATTTATACAAGGATAAAGAACCGTACAACTTTAATAAAAAAACTTGGATAAAAATATAAAAAAAACATAGAAAAAATGAGAATATTGTTTGCATTTTCCATAGAATTATGGTATACTAGAGAATAATAATATTTCAAAAATCGATGATATACTAAAGAATAATAATACTTCAAAAAATCGATGATATAAAGAGAAAAGAGTGAGAAATATGCCATAAATATACTATTTATTTGAAGAGGATGAATATATGGAGAATAATACGTACAACATACCAAAAGAAAGAATAGAGGCTGTCAGAAATTCGAGTTTTCCATGTGCAATATACAAAAGCGTGAATAATGCTGTAATTGCGGTGGAGGTCTCGGAGGGTTTAGTTGCGCTCAGAGGAAGAAATGAAAGCAGGGACGACGTAATTGAAGAATTCAATTCTGGCAGAATGTACGACCTGGTTCATCCTTCAGATGTAGCAAGAATAGTCGATTTAGGAAGATCGTTTGCTAGTGATCCTAATGGACATTATTTTGCAATTTACCGTGAAAAACTAAGAGGAAGCGATGAGTATAGTATTTTACAGGCATCGGGCTATCATGTATATCTCCCTGATGGTTCTGTTTATGCAGAGATAGTATATACTGACATAACAAATGTCATGTACGAAAATGAAAGAGCTAAGAGAATGTTTGATAATTCCTTAGTCGCGATTTTGGAGGAAAATGACAAAGGTCTTGCTGTAGTAGATGCTAAAGACCATAAGCTTTATTTATGTAATGCTGCATTAAGAAGCATTATGCCGCCGGTAAGCGTAATGAATGAAAATATCACCTTCGAAGAGTTCTTTTATAAGGATCCGAGCAAGGAATATATACCGTTTGAGAGAATGGTAGACGAGGGAGAAGATATAGTTGCAGATCCAAATACCGGAAAGGATTTAGCGGTAACTGTATCACTCACAGAATGGGAAGGAAAGCAGGCATATATAGTAACTGTAACAGAACATAATCATAAGTTCTACGATGATCTGACAAGCCTTCCAAATATGAATTATTTTGTATCAAAGGGACAGAAAGAAATCCAGCGCATAAAGGCAGCAGGAAAGATGCCTCTGGTAATTTATTTTGACATACTAGGAATGAAGGCCTTTAATAAGAATCACGGTTTTGAAAGCGGAAATGATTTATTAAGGCTTACGGCTAGATATTTAAAGAATGCCTTCAAGAGAGAATTCATATGCAGATTACCTGATGACCATTTCCTAGTAGTGACCGACGAGGAAAAGGTTACCGAAAAGATAGAACAGGTACATATTAATATATTAGAGAGCGCAAAGAGCCAGAGCATAGATATAAGGGCTGGAATATACAAGATAGAAGAAGAATATATAGAAGCAACTCTAGCGCTTGATAATGCAAGACTAGCCTGTGCAAAGGTAAAGAAGAATGTAGATCAGATAATAATGTATTATGAACCGGAGCTATCGGTAAAATACGAATTATCAAGATATGTATCAAATAATATTGATACGGCCATAAAGAATGGTTACATAAAGGCTTATTATCAGCCAGTTATTAGAACAATAAGCGGAAAGCTGTGCGGCTTTGAAGCTTTAGCACGCTGGCAGGATCCTGAAAAGGGAATGATATGGCCAGATGTATTTATCTCAGCACTTGAAGATACTCAGCAGATCCAAAAGCTTGATATGGCAATGATAGAAACGATATGTAGGGATTTAAGGCATAGACTTGACACAGCTCCAGATACCTGCGTAGCCGTATCTTTCAACCTGTCGAGAATGGATTTCCTCAACTGTAATATTTATGAATACATTGTGGAAATGGTAAAAAAATACAATATCCCAAAGGGCTTACTCAATGTGGAAATTACAGAGAGCATAATGGTAAGTGATTCCTTTATCAGAGATGAGGTAAATAAGCTCAGAAATGAAGGCTTTGCCGTATGGATGGATGACTTTGGAAGTGGATATTCATCTCTTAATGTACTTAAGGACTGTGAATTTGATGAGTTAAAGATCGATATGGCCTTCCTTAGCAGCTTCACGGATAAATCAAAGAGAATAATTGAATCAGTGGTAAAGATGGCCAAGAATTTAGGAATTCAGACACTTGCGGAGGGCGTAGAAAATATTGACCAGTATGAATTCTTAAAGAGCATTGGCTGTGAGAAGGTGCAGGGATATTTCTTCGGAAGACCTCTTCCAAAGGAGAAGGCAAATGATAATCTTGAAGTTCAGAAAATTAATAGAGAATCAGTTGAAAACAGGGATTACTATGACAAGATAAGTAAGGTGGATTTCATTACAGATAAACCTCTTGCTGTAATAGAAGTAGAAAATTCTGTAATGAGCTTTTTATTTGTAAGTGATGAGTACAAGAAAACTCTTAAAAGTATTGGAACTGAAAGTGTTGCACAGGCTGAGCATAACATAAACATGAAAGTGTCGCCTATGTATACGGCTTATAGGAGCTTTACGCAAAAGGCGTTAGAAAGCGATAATATGTACTACTCGACGTATATTGACAGAGGCAACTATATGAAGTTAGGACTTCAATGCATTGCAAGGCAGAAAGATAAATATACTGTCATCGCAATCCTTGAGAATATCGAAATCAATGATACGGCTCAGCAGCAGGAAGCTATTAATAACTATATAAGACAGATCGTTCTGATTTATGACAGCATAAAGCTTTTGAATATAAAAGAGGATTATGTAGAGGAAATAATGAGCGACCATTCCTTTTCGAATTTTAAGAATCATAGGTATGAAGACCTTGCTTCGTTAAGGAATGGCTATGCAAATCTTAGTATTCATGAAGATGAAATATCAAGATACCTTGCCTTTGCGGATACGACGAATGTTGCAGAAAGAATTCAACAATCAGGAAAAGGCTTTGTTACTGAATTCTTCAGGATACTTGACTTAAAGACAAAGAAATACGTAAAAAAGCAGGTTACCTTATTAGCAGTACCAAAATCTGATGGAAATGAAATTTTAGAAATCGTTAGAGATGCATCAGGTGATAAGGGAAATTAAATCTGAAAATAAATAAAACCAAAGGGGAGTATCCGTGAAAAAGGATACTCCTTTTTTGTAAGAAAAGCAGGATAGAACGTTATTGCTAAAAAAACATAATTATGCTATAATGAGATGGCTTGAATATATATCAAGCAAAGATTAATTGAATGAAATAAATTAAAATATAAAGGAGACAAGGATTATGGAATTATTTGAAGCAATCAAGACAAGAAGAAGTATCAGAAGATTTTCAAATGAGCAGGTAACTGCAGATAAGCTTAAGGAAGTAGTAGAGCTTGCAGCCATGGCACCAAGCTGGAAGAATACCCAGACAACACGCTATATCGCTATCCTTGACAGAAAGGTAATTGACGAAATTGCAACAGAGGCAGTTTTAGGCTTTGAATACAATACAAATACAATTACTCATTCACCAGCACTTGTTGTAGTTACAACAATAAACGGACGTTCTGGTTATGAAAGAGATGGAAGCTTTACAACTTCAAAAGAGACTCATTGGCAGTCATTTGATGCAGGAATTGCAACTCAGACTTTCTGTCTTGCAGCACATGGTCTTGGACTTGGAAGCTGCATAATGGGAATTTTTGATGAAGCAAAGGTAAAGGAAATTGCAAAGGTTCCAGAGGGACAGTCTGTATCAGCACTCATAGTAGTAGGATACCCGGAAGCAGAGGTGGATACACCTCCAAGAAAGGATGTAGATACACTTCTTAGTGTTATACAGTAATACGCTAAGCCAATTTATTGCGCTGTGTAACTGCACGCCAAAAAGGCGTGTGGTTTTGCGGCTAATCACGCATAAAAAGAAATAACAAAAGAAACAACAAGAGAAATAACAAAAGAAATATCAAAAGAAATAGAAATAGTAAGAAGAAATTGCAAGAAGAACTAGTAAGAAGAATTAGTAAAAGAAAAAGAGGCAAAAAATGAAAATAGAAGGACTTGAAAAAGCTGATAAAGTAACACTTAGCGTGCAGACCTATGAAGTAGGCGGAGTAAGTGTTTGCTTTAAGAGAGCCAAAAAGGGCATTGATGTAGGATATGCAGCAACCCCTACCTGGGGAAAGGCAGAAACAGGAAGCGAGCCTGCAGCAGATAACATTGAAAAGGTCTTAGGCCAGATAATGAACAGGGATTTTAATATCAAGCCTTTCGGCGGAGCAGATCGTACAATATACTTTGCTGTAGATGATCCAAAGCTTCCAAAGCTTGAGCCAGGAGAGTGGACTCTTCTTGTAGAAACAAATGACAATAAGGTGCTTTTCCATATCCATGGAATCAGTCTAAATAATAAAGACCTTGCATATATGATTTCAGTATTCAAGGGCGTACATAAATCAGCAATGGTTTTCGACCAGATAATGTAATAGAATTTAAAAATAGTTGAAAACTAAAAGTTAAAATCAAAAACTAAAAAATTGCATGTGTATTGTAAGGAGGAGTAATGAAAAAATTGCTGATGTTAGTACCATCACCTATATTAGCAGCGATTCTTGTATTAGATCTGCTTTTGGTGACAGGTATAGGCATGAAGAACTGGGGAGACAGGGTCCCATCAAATAAGGCGACTCAGGTAGCCGAAAATGTTACAGATGCAGTTCTTGATAAAACCGGAGCAGCGGATAAGGTAGGAAGCAATAGTACAATTTTAACTATCTTATTTGTGGCCTTGCTCATAGTAGGAGTATATGTTGCAATCACGCTTGTAATAAAGACTGCAATTAAATTAATGCTGATTGCGTTAGTAATAGGCGCAGTTGGAAGCGGATTGATAGTCTATCTGCATTAAACTAGAATAACAATAATAATTGTAATAATTATAATGAAGTCAAGATATGCGGAAATATTGTGAAAAAAGGCAATTTTTCCATTAAATATCTTGACTTTTTTAGCATATTCGTGTAAAATTTAAATGTTGTAAAAGCGTAACTAAAATGTAAAGTTTTATGGGGGTATCTGTTGATAAATGTAAAAATAATGCAATGGATATTCGTTGGAATATATTTTAGAGCGTACAATGAAAATTTAATAAGTTTTAAGGAGGTCTTTTTTTGAGACTAGAAGCCATTTTACAGGGTTCGGTGATTCTTTACGGTGCTCAGGCTGGCATGAATGCTAGTGCGCCTGCTAAAGGAACAGATGGTTTACCGACTGTTGCATGGATTGTTATTCTCTTGGCCGCCGTTGTGATTTCTGCTGTAGTATCAGCCTTAGTTGCTTCTAAAAACGCTTCAAAGAGCGCAGTAGAAAAGCAGATCGAACTTGAAAAGTCGACTGTTGGAACTGCTGAGGAACGCGCAAAGAAGATTGTTGAAGAAGGACAGAAGGCTGCTGAAGAAGCAAAGAGAGAAGCTCTTCTTGAAGCAAAGGAAGAGAATATCAGGCATAAGAATGAAGCAGAAAAGGAAATCAAAGATCACAGGGCAGAAGTACAGCGCTATGAGAAGAGAGTTCTGCAGAAGGAAGAAACTCTGGACAAGAAAATGGAAGCTCTCGAAAAGAAGGAAACTAAGCTTGGAGAGGATGAACAGATTCTTGCAAATAAAATTGCAGAAGCTGAAGAAACAAAGCAAAAAGAGCTTGAAGAACTCGAGCGTATTTCCGGACTTACCTTAGAGCAGGCAAAAGAGATTCTGTTAAAATCTGTAGAAAATGAAGTTAAGCATGACACTGCCGTAATGATCAAAGAAGCTGAGGCAGCAGCGAAGGAAGAAGCCGATAAGAGAGCGCAGGATTTACTTGTTACAGCAATTCAGCGCTGTGCAGCTGATTCAGTTGCAGAATCAACAATCTCAGTAGTTCAGCTTCCAAATGATGAAATGAAGGGAAGAATCATTGGCCGTGAGGGTCGTAATATCAGATCACTCGAAACACTTACAGGTGTTGATCTTATTATCGATGACACTCCAGAGGCAGTTGTTCTTTCAGCCCTTGATCCAATCAGACGTGAAGTAGCAAGAATTACTCTTGAAAAGCTTATTGCAGATGGCCGTATTCATCCAGCAAAGATTGAAGAAATGGTCGCAAAGGCACAGAAAGAGGTTGAGACTGAAATTCGCGAAGCTGGTGAGGAAGCAGCACTTGAGGCAGGTGTTCATGGATTAAATCCAGAACTTATCCGTCTTCTTGGAAAGATGAAGTTCCGTACCAGTTATGGTCAGAACGCGCTTAAGCATTCAGTAGAAGTAGCAATTCTCTGCGGATTATTAGCATCAGAGGTTGGATGCGACGTTAGAATGGCAAAGCGTGCAGGACTTCTTCATGATATCGGTAAGAGTGTCGACCATGAGATGGAAGGTACTCATGTACAGATCGGTGTAGAGCTTTGTAAGAAGTATAAGGAATCACCGATTGTCATTAATGCCGTAGCATCACATCATGGTGACGAAGAAGCAAGATACTCGATTTCATGGCTTGTACAGGCAGCTGATACAATTTCAGCAGCTCGTCCAGGTGCAAGAAGAGAAACACTTGTAACATACACAAACAGAATAACACAGATCGAAGATATTGCCAACAGCTTTAAGGGAGTTGAGAATTCATTTGCAATCCAGGCGGGCCGTGAAGTCAGAGTTATGGTCACACCTGATCAGGTTTCAGATGATGATATGGTTATTATGGCTCATGATATCGCAAAGAAGATCGAGGATACGGTTGCGTACCCAGGTCAGGTAAAGGTAAGCGTTATCAGAGAGTCGAGAGCGACCGACTATGCAAAATAATTAATCTACCGAAAATTAAAAATAAGCCATGTGAGTATAAACTCACATGGCTTTTTAGTTTGCTCAAAATGATTTCCATAGGCTTAACTTATGAAATAATAACTATTTTTTATCAACATCATAAATAACTAATGTAATTCAAATTTTAAATATAAACAAAGCTAAATAAAACATAAAGTTGTTGACAACGGGGTTTAAACGTGGTAAAGTACGAATTATGATACAGCGAAAACGTTTTAGTACGTTTTTGAGGGTGCAGTATTATAAAACTAAATTAAAAAGCCGGAGAGGGAACGGCAATGAAAGGAATTTTATGAGAAATAGGTTTTTGAGATTGAGCTGCCTTACAGCTGCAGCTACAATCGCAATGTCTGCAGTACAGGGTGTAGACTTAGTTGTTGCAGGATCAGATGACAAGTCAGAAGTAGTTAGAGTAGGAACTAATTGTGATTATTCAAGTATCCAGAAAGCTATTGATAATGTAGCTGATGGTGGTACTGTAATCGTAAGGCCAGATGCAGACGGAGTATATAATGAGCTTATTAGTATTTATAAGCCTTTAACTCTTAAGGCAGAGGGAGATGTAGTAATTAGCGGTAAAGGATTTACGCCTAATGATGATAAAGATGCCATTATTACTGTTACTGGAAATGGTGTAGAAATTTCTGGTTTTGAATTAAGCGGACTTAAAACTGGAGAGGAACAGGTAGCAGCAGGAATCAGAGTTAAGGGCGGAGCATCAAATGTAAAAATAGACTCTTGCAAGATCTGTGATATGGGTATTGGTAGTTATAGAGGAGCATCTCCTAATAATGATGATTTTGATGCGCATGGAATTATTGTATCATCACATGAAGAAAATAAAACAATTAAGAATGTTACTATTTCTAATTGTGAATTAACAGGCCTTAAACTAGGACAGAGTGAAGCATTGGTTCTGAACGGAAATGTTGAAGGATTCGAAATATATAATAATTATGTTCATGATAATGATAATATTGGAATAGATATAATCGGCTATGAAGAGAATAATTTCAATGAGTGGAACAGAGCACGTTCGGGATCTATTCATAACAACAGAGTTGAAAATATCTCAACATTAAGCAATCCAACTTATAAAGATGGTTGTTCAGCAGGAATATATGTTGATGGCGGATATGATGTAGATATTTTTGAGAATTATATTGAAAATTGTAATATCGGAGTAAGTGTATCTAGTGAATGGGAAGGTTACGCTTCAGATAAAATAGATGTTTATAATAATTATATCTATAATGACAATGATGCCACTGCATGGGTAGGTTTATGTATAGGTGGTTCTGAAATAGGCGAGGATGGTTTTGTTTTAAATTGTAATATATATAATAATACTGTCTATAACGTAGGAGATGTAGTATTAACAATCCAGCAGGCAAATAGCAATACAAATAAAATCTACAATAATATTTTAGCTTCAAATCAAGATAATGCTATTTATTGGGATGAAGAAAAATATGTAGGTGATAATAGTAAGAATTTGATATATGAAAATTATTTAACTGGTAATGAGTTAACAGGAAAAGGCGATGGATTTAAAGATAATGAATATGTTAGTCTAGAATCATTAGAATTAAATGGACTTGATGAGAAATCAAATGTTGTTGATGTTACTTCAAATTTGAGCGTTACTGGTAATGCCGGTGTAAAGAAATCATTTAAGGTAGGTAAATATTCATCTGTTTCTGTTCTTGCTGATGATAAAGAGGCAGAAAATAAGGATGTAGAGACTAGTAAGGACGATGATAAAAGAAATGCTGATGAAATGGCTAAAAATGCAAAGGAAAATAATCCTCTTGCTCAAAAAGCTAAGAATGATCAGGATAAATTTAATGACATAATTGGTAAAGAAACAAATACAACAGTAGAAACAACTGTAAATGCAACTTCATTATTTGTTAATCCTTCAGATGTAGTATATAGCAATAATGAGTACTATGGCATTGAGGAGCCGGATGACGGAAGTGTTGTTGCAACTTACAAGAAGGGTGAGGGCGCAAACTGGGAATGTCTCATGCTTGATATATCAGAAATTGATACAGATAAGTATGCTGGAATTAAGATGACAGTAAATGCTTCTAGAAAAGACATGATACTTGGAGTATCAACAGATTCAGATGATCCTGATTACTTCATTAATCATTATGAAAGTGAAGGTAAGCTTAAGAAGGGTGATCAGGTAGTATATATTGATTTTAGTAAGGCAGATTTAGATGATAATTTCAGAATCTGGCTTGATGCTACAAACACAAAGAAGCTTAGCGGAACTCAGAAATTTATAATCAAGTCTTTAGAATTCGTAAAGGCAAATTAATCGCTTTATATTAAAGTAGTGTATTCCTTCTTTAGATAAAATTGGGCCCTGGAAGAGTTGAACCTTCCAGGGCTTCTCCTTTTTAGAGAAATTACAATTATAAGTATTTTATAGCTGATAAGTATAGGAATATTTTTACATTAAACAATCTTTCATTTTATGAAAAAATGGGATACCTTGATTTTTCTAAAGCGTAGCCCATATTATGAAAAATCTAATACTAGACAAAGCCCAAAAAGAGTGGTATAATTGTAAATTAGTAGATTTTACGAAAGGAGTTTGCCGTATAAAGTTCATAAGAATTATATGGCAGTTTTTTAAGTCATGGCATCAAGTTACAATCCAAAAGCAATTGAAAAAAAGTGGCAGGATTATTGGGAGGAGCATCAGACATTTAAGACTGATGTATGGGATTTCAGCAAGCCAAAGTTCTATGCACTCGATATGTTCCCATATCCATCAGGTGTAGGTCTACATGCAGGTCATCCAGAAGGATATACAGCAACAGACATTACATCACGTATGAAGAGAATGCAGGGCTATAATGTACTTCACCCAATGGGATATGATTCATTTGGACTTCCAGCAGAGCAGTTTGCTGTAACAACAGGACATAACCCAAATGGTTTTACAGAAAAGAATATAGAGACATTTACAAAACAGCTCAAGCAGTTAGGTTTTGATTATGACTGGACAAAGCAGATAGAGACATCAAATCCATCTTTTTATAAGTGGACTCAGTGGATCTTCAAGCAGCTTTATCTTGATGGCTATGCAAAATATATAGATATGCCAGTTAACTGGTGCGAAGAGCTCGGAACTGTACTTTCAAACGATGAAGTAATCGATGGAAAGTCAGAGCGTGGCGGATATCCTGTAGTACGTAAGTATATGAAGCAGTGGGTTATCGATCAGCCAGCATTTGCAGAAAAGCTTCTTGAAGGCTTAAATCAGATTGATTGGCCAGAATCAACTAAGGAAATGCAGAGACAGTGGATCGGTAAGAGTGAAGGTGTCGAGCTTGATGTTAATATAAAGGATGGAGGAAAGTTCTCTATCTTTACAACCTGTATTGAGACCGTATATGGAATTACATTCTTCGTATTAGCTCCAGACGGAGATCTTATCAAGGAACTCATGCCAAGAGTTACAAATAAGGAAGAGGTTCAGGCTTATATCGATGAAACAGCTAAGAAGAGCGATATGGACAGAACAGACCTCAATAAGGGAAAGAGCGGCTGCATGGTAAAGGGTGTAGTTGCAATCAATCCTATAAACGGTAAGGAAGTTCCTATTTTCCTTGGAGATTTCGTACTTGGAAATTACGGAACAGGCGCAGTAATGGCAGTTCCAGCACATGATCAGAGAGACTTTGAATATGCACAGGTTCATAATCTTCCAATTATCCAGGTAATTGAAGGAAATGAAAGTGCTCCATGCGATATTTCAGCACAGGCCTTCGAAAAGGGTTCATACCTTGGAAAGGGCTGCAAGCTCATTAATTCAGAAGAATTTACAGGTCTTACTGTAGAAGAGGCAAAGAAGGCCATCACAGATAAGCTTGTAGCACAGAAAATAGCAAAGAGAACTGTAAATTATCATTTCAGAGAATGGATATTTGCTCGTCAGCGTTACTGGGGAGAGCCAGTTCCTGTAGTTCATACAGAAGATGGCAAGATCCATGTACTTGATGATGAAGAGCTTCCACTTGTACTTCCAGAGCTTGATGACTATAAGGGAAAGAACGGACAGGCTCCACTTGAAAATGCAACCGAATGGAAGCAGTATGACAGGAATGGAATCAAGGGTAAGAGAGAGACCTCAACAATGCCAGGTTCAGCAGGTTCAAGCTGGTATTACATGAGATATATTGATCCTAAGAATGACAAGCAGCTTGCAGATCCAGAGCTTCTTAAGCACTGGCTTCCTGTAGATCTTTACATTGGCGGACCAGAGCATGCAGTAGGTCATCTTATGTACTCAAGAATCTGGAACCGTTATCTCTATGACAAGGGAATTTCTCCAGTTAAGGAGCCATTCAAGAAGCTTGTACATCAGGGAATGATTCTTGGTTCAAACGGAATTAAGATGGGCAAGAGATTCCCTGAATTCGTAGTTAATCCAAGCGATATCATTGAAAAGTACGGTGCAGATACTCTTAGACTTTACGAGATGTTCATGGGACCACTCGAGGCATCAAAGCCATGGAATGACCAGGCAGTAGAAGGTGCAAGAAGATTCCTTAATAAGGTGTGGATGTTCTTTACAGAGTCAGACAATATCGGTGAGCTTGATCCGAACTCAGCTGATGGAAAAGAGCTTAAGAAGCTTTATCATAAGACAGTAAAGAAGGTTACTAATGACTTCGAGGCACTTGCATTTAATACAGCAATCAGCCAGATGATGATCTTCATGAATGCAGCAACAAAGATCGGTAAGTGCAACAGAGAGTATGCAGAGGGCTTTGTAAAGATGATTTCATGCATCTGCCCACATATCGGTGAGGAAATCTGGAGTCAGCTTGGACATGATAATACTATAGCTTACGAAAAGTGGCCAGAGTATGATGAAGAAGCTACAAAGGATGATGAAATCGAGATTGCCGTTCAGGTAAATGGTAAGGTAAAGGGCAAGCTTATGGTTGCAGCAGACGAGGATGAGGCAAGTGTTAAGACTAAGGGCGAGGCACTTGACAATGTAGCAGCAGCAATGGCAGGAAAGACAGTTGTTAAGGAAATCTATATTAAGGGAAGAATCCTTAATATCGTTGTAAAGTAATATAAGATATTTATTGAATCAGAGCTTATACTAATAAGCAAAAGTAACGATTTAAAGCAACAAAGCTTATACTAATAAGCGAAAGTAACCGATTAATTAGCAGGGCCGTAAAGGCCCTGCAATAAAAATAAGAGGATAAACCTGATGAAATATCACCTTTATGCGTTTTTAATCGGATTTGTTCTAGATCTTGTACTTGGAGATCCTAAATTCTTATACAATCCGACTAAATTAATTAGAAAGCTGGTAAGATCTCTAGAGAAGAAATATTTAGGAGAAAGACCAGAGAAAAATGATAAGTTTGAAGAGCCGGTAGAATTTGTTAAGGCACCGCCTCTTATTGGTGCGCCAAAGCAGCCAAAAGAGAACCTTGATGAAGATAGAAAAACTGCAAGAAAGAACGGAAGATCAATGGTAGCAATTGTTCTTGTTTTAGTGTATCTTGTAGTAACTATAATTTATTTTATACCATATTATTTCAACATGAAGGCTGGAATGATTGTTGAGGCAATTCTTACATATTTCTGTTTAGCAGGAAAGAATCTTATGACAGAAAGTCTAAAAGTTGAAGATGCGCTTGATGACAATGATTTAATAGGAGCTCGTACTCAGCTTGCTACTTTTTCTAGAAGAGACACTGACAAGCTTGGAGAAGTTGGAATAATTCGTGCTACAGTAGAGCACGTTGCAGAAAATACCAATGATCATATTGTAGCGCCAATGTTATATTTATCACTTGGAGGTCCAATACTTGGTTTCTTATATAAGGCTATTAATATCATGGATGAAGAAGTCGGATATAAGAATTCAAGATATAGAGATTTTGGTAGAGCAGCAGCAACTATGGATGACGCAGCAGGTTTTTTCCCAGGCAGAGTGGCAGCGTGGTTGATGATTGTCGCAGCTTTCTTTGGAGGAAAGAAGCTAAGTTCAAAGAGAGCAGTTACTTATTTTAAGCGTGACAGATTTAATTCAGCAAGTTCTAATTCCGGAATGACTACATCGGTATGTGCAGGAGCAATAGGAATTAAGCTTTTTGGAGATGTTAAGTATTTTGGGCAGGTAAATAAAAGACCATATGTCGGAGACGACATAAAGGCACCAGAGGCGTCAGATATTTCATTATCTACAAGGCTTATGTTACTAACAAGCATATTAGCAACAGCAATGAGTGCAGGTATCATCTGGGCGGTATGGAGTGCCGTAATGACATTCATGGTAAAATAATAATCAAAATTTAACGGCTAGAACGAAAGAGTTTTAGCCGTTTTTTGTATGGCTTAGAGTTTTATATTGCGATGACAGATGGTTAGTGATATAATTTTGGGGGATAAGAAAATATTAGAATAAAAACAACAAGAAAAGGAATAATAATGGAATATTTTGAAGTTTTAGATGAAAGAGTAAGAGAGCAGTTCAGGCTTGATACCAACTGTTCTAGGGAATGTGAAGAGACCTATGCAGTATGCATAAATGAATCAAAAAATGTTGAAGGCTCCCGCAGAGTAGAGGGGCTTTCTGACTTCTTTAAGGCAATAATATATAAGGATTATGCCTATATAATGGCAGATAAACAGATACTTGAATGGACCAGGGAAAAGTATCAGAAATATAAGATGGAATGGTTCTGTAAGTTTGAGAATTTAAGGGCTTTAGATAAAAAACTTTTTGAATATAATCATAGAATATTTGATACGCATATATATTACCTTCCAGACCCGGATGCACCTGAATTTGAGTTTGATTTAGAGGGAATTACCGATGAGGATAATAGCCTTGAGGTAATACTTATGGATGAGAGCGCTATAAATAAGCTTGTTAAGAGCGAGGGTTTTGACCGAAATAGCTTCATTCATGCTCTACCTGGATCTAAGACGCAGCCGGATGTAATAGCTGCTACCCTTAAATTTAATGGGAAAATAGTTGCCATTGCAGGAGCAAGCAAAGACAGTGAGGATTTTAGGCAGATTGGAGTAGATGTACTGCCTGATTTCCAGGGGGCAGGGCTTGGAGTATACCTTGTAACAATGCTTAAAAATCAGATCATAGAAAATGGACAGATTCCATATTACGGAACCAGCGAGTCACATTCAATATCTCGCCTGTTAGCGGTAAGAAGCGGTTTTGTGCCAGCCTGGTGCGAGGTATTTAGTAAGGAAATATAGAAAAATTTTGATGTGTTTATCGAAAGATATTGCATTAACAAATAATAGGGGAGACAATCATGAAAAAAGCAATGAAAATCACATGGAGAATCTTACTCGTGCTTCTGATACTGTTAGCAGTATTTCTTATCATCATGACAATCTACAATCAGATCATGCTCAGAAAGAATAAAGACCTTTACGAAACGCCTCTCGGACAGCTCGTCGAAGTGGACGGTCACAATATGAGCATCTACACCGAGGGAGAGGGTGAACACACGATCGTGTTCATGTCGGGCTGGGGCACTACCTCTCCGATTCTCGATTTCAAATGCTTGTACTCACGTCTCAGCGATGAAAACAAAATTGTCGTTGTGGAGAAATTCGGCTACGGTTTCAGCGATATCGTTGAGGGCGAGCGTGATTTCGATACCATACTCCGTCAGGACAGAGAAGCACTCCAAAAGGCTGATATTAAAGCACCATATATTCTTTGCGCTCATTCGTATTCGGGATACGAGGCTGTCCTTTGGGCGCAGAAATATCCAGATGAAGTTGAAGCGATAGTTGGACTGGATATGTGTATACCTAATGGAAAAGAAGAAGATACTATAAAAACCAATGCGAAACTTGTAGGACTTGTCAAATTTATTAACAGAGTAAGCAGATATACGGGACTTGTCAGGATCGGTAGTTCAGAGTATTCAGGCACTCTTACCGACGAAGAAGAAAAAATCTATACTGAGATAAACGCTCATATTCTTGCAAATGAAACGATGATAAATGAGATGAATCCTGATTACGAGCTTGACGTTATAGACGAACTAAACTCTTCTCCGCTGCCTACAGTACCTGTGTTAATGTATGTTTCAGGAGATACCGCCCAGCAGGAGCTTTGGCTAAGCGGAACGCAGGCGATGGTGGATGCTTCCTCAGACGGAAAACTCATAAAGCTCGATTGTGGTCATTATGTATATTCCTTTGAGTATGAACGTATCAGCAAGGATATGAAAGAGTTTATCCAGCGGAAAGCGTATTAAGGATATTGTCATTCACTACCGTTTCGGTGTGGCTGTGACAACGATCCTGTGGTTTGGCGTTAGGAATGAAATAAAAGAAAGAAGTAAGTAAGAAATGCTAGAGAATTTAGTTTTTAGTTTGAATGTAACGATACCAATATTTTTATTGATGATACTAGGTGCTTTTTTAAAGGGCATAGGCTTTTTAAAAGATGAAGTATCTTCGGGAATGAATAAATTTGTATTTAAGGTGGCACTTCCTGTATTGTTATTTAAGGATCTTTCTACACAGGATTTTAAAGAGGCCTTTGACCTTAAATTTGTGCTGTTCTGCTTTTTAGTTACAGCGCTTTCAATAACATCAATATTCCTTCTGTCCCTATTATTAATAAAAAAAGAGCAAAAGAATTTAAGAGGCGAATTTATCCAGGCAGCCTATAGAAGCAGCGCGGCAATTCTAGGAATAGCTTTTATAAAAAATATTTATGGAAATTCAGGAATGGCCCCTCTGATGATTTTAGCGAGCGTTCCTTTATATAACATAATGGCAGTAATAGTTTTATCAGTCTATGCTCCAGGACAGACACATACAGATTATAAAAAGACGTTAAAGGGCATTGTTACTAATCCGATAATCATCGGGATTGTAATAGGCTTTGCGTGGTCAATATTAAAAATTCCTCAGCCGGTAATTTTAAGTAAAACGGTGGAGAATATAGCAAATATAGCAACGCCTCTCGGACTAATAGCCATGGGAGCTTCCTTTGACATAAAAAAGGCTAAAAATACTGGAAAGCTTGCAATAATTGCAGCAGTAATAAAGCTTGTGCTGCTAGAGGTAATATTCCTTCCTATAGCCATTTCCTTAGGATTTAGAGAAAGTAAGCTGATAGCGATACTTGTAATGCTAGGCTCAGCAACAACCGTAAGCTCTTTTGTAATGGCTAAAAATATGGGGCATGAAGGCACTTTAAGCGCTTCAGTGGTAATGCTCACAACTTTATTTAGTGCATTTACCTTGACGGCATGGCTTTATATATTAAAGACTATGGCATTTATTTAAGGGAAAGTTGTCTTATTATTCAAACACGAAATGTGTAAAGAATTGTAAAAAATAAGATTAAAATAAAAAATTTATGATAATGGTAAATATCAGGAGTGAATATGAGAAAGAAGATAATACGTGCAGCTCTTCTTTGCCTTATGATATCTCAGGTAGCAGGCTGCAGTGAAAATTCTTCAGGTGATATCAAGGTAGAAACCACAGCAGCCAGGGTAATAACTAATACAATAGAGGTTACAACACCGGTAACGGAGGTGGTAGAGGTAGAGGATATAAGGATGGAGGAAATCACAGAAACTACAGAAACTACCGAAAATACAGAAACTACAGAAACTACCGAAACGCCATCAGAAACTCAGGTAACGGAAAGTACAGAAAATATGGGAAATGAAGAAATAATAGAAGAAAGCTTTTACTATACTGAAATAACAGATGAAATAAAGGACAGGATAGTTGGAAAATCATATCCGAGTGATGTAAAAAATGCAAAGATAGGTTTTGAAGAGCTAAATTACCTTCATATTCTTTACTATGATTTTGAAAATGAAGTACAAGAAGGCGAGATTATCTGTAATAAGGCGATAAGAGATGATCTCCTTGAAGTATTTCAGGAATTATATGAAGCAAAGTATCAGCTCTGTAGCGTAAGGTTAGTGGATGATTTTGATGCAAATGATGAAATGTCAATGGAGGCAAATAACACCTCTTGCTTTAATTATAGAGAAATCAGAGATACAGGTGTATTATCCAGACACGGACTAGGGCTGGCAATAGACATAAATCCTTTAAATAATCCGTGCGTAATAGGAGATAGTTATGAGCCTCTTACAGCAGGAGAGTTCGTAGATAGAAGTAAGGACTTTGATCATAAGATAGATGAAGATGATTTAGCATATAAACTTCTTACAGAACATGGATTTTTCTGGGGAGGAAGCTGGAAATCAGTAAAGGATTATCAGCACTTTGAAATACCGGCGAAGAAATAGCGGATAGGAATAATATTAGAACAATACTAAAATAACTAAAAATGGCAGATAATAATATTTGAACAATGCTAAAATAGCGGAATAAAGAGCCAGCTACTAAAAACTTGTAGCTGGCTCTCTTATTTATAAAGGAGTTTATTATATAAAGCAATCGCTTGAATTGTAAGAAAAATATATTAATTAGAAGCCGCCGCGTTCACCGAAGCCGCCACGTCCACCGAAGTCGCCGCGTCCACCGAAATCACCCTGGCCACCGAAGCCGCCCATCATTCCACCGCCCATCATCTGGTTGGTAAGAGTTGTTACCTGGCTTCCGTTTACGTATACTGTACCACCGTTAAGTACACCAGTTCCGTCGTAATCGAATGGAGACTGTGCTGTGATGTTGATTGTACCACCGCCTATGTAAAGGTTTCCGTTAGAATCGATAGCATCTGTATCGCCCTGTCCCATTGAGATGTTGATGTTGCCGCCGTTGATTTCGATACATACTGTGTAAGCTGTGCTCTTTGAAGTAGCGTTAATGCCATCATCTGATGCACTGATGCTAATGGTGCCATCATTTATGATAACGTAGGTTGCTTCAAGACCTTCAACTGCTGATATTTTGAAGGTACCGCCATCGATAGTAAGGGTAGTGATGCACTGTATACCATCGCCGCTAGCTGTTATGTCAAATGTTCCGTCTTCGATGTAGATAGAACCAAGAGTCAAATCGTCATCGTTTTCACAGTGGATACCATCTTTACCAGACTTGATAGTGAAGTTACCAGCTGCGATTGAGATTGAATCGTTAGCTTCAAGACCATGTCCTGATGCTGTAATGTTGTATGTACCACCAGTAACCTTGAGATCGTCCTTACATGTAATGCCGTTGCCATTACTTGAAACTACTGTAAGAGTACCAAGACCGTTGAGTACAAGATCATCCTTTGAGAAGATAACAGCATCGAGATTTGTATCGCCGTCTGCTGTATAAGTTCCAGTAACCTTTAAAGTATTTGAAGAACCTTCAGTAGTTGTAACGAATACCTTATCAGCGTTCTTAACGTATATTGCTGGAGAATCTGTATTTGTAATTGAAACACCGTCTAGAACAAGCTGTACCTTAGCATCGTCTTCATCAGCTGTTTCAACGTAAACTGTTACATCTGTAGCTGTACCGCTTAAAACATAAACGCCTTCTTCAGTGATTGTAATGTCTTTTCCACTTGAAACTGTGATATAAGTAGCCTCTGATAAATCAGCTGTCTGTTTAAGATCTCTGTTAGAGAAAACATCAGTAGTAGAAGTGGTTGTAACTACTGAAGAAGTAGTAGCTGTTTTAGTTGCATTAGTATCAGCTGTTGTGGCTGTAGTAGCCTTTGTGGCTGCTTCTGTATTAGCTGTTGTATTAGACTTTGTATTGTTCTGCTTTGTATTTGAATTAGTAGTAGCTGTTGTTTTTTCTGTAGCTGTTGTATTATTTGAACTTACTGTTGTGGAAGGCTGGTTTGCTGTATTTGAATTAAAGTCAGGAGCCTGTCCGTTTGCGAAATCAGGAGCTGTGCCTTCTTCGAATGTAGGAGCTTCACCTTCTGTAAAATTAGGAGCTTGTCTGCCTTCTAAATTAGATGGAGGAAGTCCAGGTTTACTGAAGGAAGCAGTTGCTGCTGAAATCTCATCAGTTGTTGAATCTGTTGAAGCTTCAGTGCTTTCAGGAACTGCGTCTTCTGAATCTGTTGAAGCTTCAGTGCTTTCAGAAACGGCGTCTTCAGAAACTGTATCATCAGAAACTGTGTTATTTTCTGTAACTTTATCTGTAGAATTATCGGCTTCAATAATAGTGGCCTCCTCAGAAGTACTTTCTGTATCTGCGATATCGGATGCAGTTTCAATGTTAGCAGCGATAGAATTAGCTGCGATAGAATTCGCAGCGATAGAATTCGCAATTGATGCATTAGATCCACATGCTGTAAAAGTTACTGCCGTGAATGTTGCTAAAACTGCCATTGATATTTTTATTAAATTCTTTCTTCTCATAGTTTTGTCCTCCATATTTTTTTATAATTGTATTTGTTAGGTTATCCTTATAATCTGTTTTTGTTTTTACTGAGATAGTTTTTTGGTATCTCAGAAGTTGTTTTTGTTTAACTTGAGGATATCATACAGGTGAATTGTGATTGAAAATTGTATAATATTTGAAAAAATTGTGAAATGCGAACACTTCCTCAAAAAGTGAAAAAGTGTAGAAAAAGGCTAAAAATAAAGAAAAAATGAAAAAGAGCGGTTGATTTTAAAAAATAGAATGGTATAATAATATGAAATTGCCCAAGAAAAGGAAAGAAGGAAAAAATGAAAAAGACCTATAAAATAGTATATGACTATAATTTAGAAACCATACGTGAAGTATATACGAGTTTTTCAGATTATTATTATAGTTCGTTTGCGACTATGGCTCTATACCTGATATGCTTTCTATGTACAGTAGTTGTATACGAAAGATTTCATAATACAGCAGGTATTTTAGTATCCATGGCATGTCTATTATCTGCATTTTTACCATTTTACAACAGAAGTGCAATGGTAGATCAGCAGACAAAGCTGCTTAATAAGCTCTCAAACAAGACAGGAACAGTTAAAATGACCTATATCCTTGATGATAAGACTGTAAGCTGCATTACAAATAACGGCAATCTAGATGAGTATTTATTAAGCGGGATTATAGGCTATAGAGAAACTAAGAATTATATCTTGCTTGTTTTTAACGGAAAAATGGTAATTCCTTTAAAGAAGGATTCCTTCGAAGAGGGAAGCTATGAAGAGTTCATGGATGAAATTGACATCAAATATAAGAAGCTTGGTCTTAACATAAAAATGATTATAGGTGCAATGATATTAACGGTATTATTCATAGCAATGGCGCTTTTCTTAAAGCCGGTAGAGCCTATTGAGATTACTACAGGTGGCAGCCAGTAATTAGATAATAAAAATAAGAAAAAATTAAATGAAAAAGAAGGAAAATAATGGAATTTAAGAGCATGGATAAGGGGCAGGAAGGTAAGTTCATCACAAGATATGACCTTCACTACGTGACAGTAGACAATAAAGAAAAGGTGTATGAAATAATAAGCAGAAATAAGAATCTTAAAAGTTTTGAAGAGCTTCATGATAAAACAGCAGATGCAGTAGTACTGATAATGCATAATAAGGAAAATGATAAGATCTTACTTAATAAGGAATATAGAATGGCCGTAGGAGACTGGGTTTATAATTTTCCAGCAGGTCTGATAGATCCAGGTGAAACACCTGAAATAGCAGCAGCTAGAGAACTTAGAGAAGAAACGGGACTTCATCTTGATAGCATAGATGATTTTATTGGTGAAAGCTATAGTGCAGTAGGCTTTTCAAACGAAAAGAATGTCTGCGTAGTAGGAACAGCATCAGGAGAAATCTGTGCAAGTGATTCAAGCCTTGAGGAGATAGAAGCGGGCTGGTTTACTAAAAGTGAGATAAGAGAGCTATTAAAGAAATGCGCCTTTGCCGCAAGAACTCAGGCCTATTGTTATCTTTGGAGCAAGGAATAATAAAAATACGAAGCTTTAAAGAAATGGTCACGGAAAGAACACTAAATTTACACAAAAATGTGTGAAGATAAGAGAAAAGTGATTTAGCAAAAAGGCAGGAAAGGAGAGTTTATGCTAGAAGCAGTGCAGAATTTGGATTGGAGCATTCTAGAATGGATCCAGGAGGTATTTAAAAGCGATTTTTCGGATTTCTTCTTTAAGAACATAACAGTACTTGGAAATGCTGGAATATTCTGGGTCTTAATATCGATAGCAATGCTGTTTTCAAAAAAATATAGAAAATATGGAATAGCAGCAATAGTAGCTTTAATACTTCAACTTATAATAATAAATCTAATAGTAAAAAATGCAGTGGCAAGATCTAGACCATTTACATTAGATCCTTCCATTACACTATTATTAAAGGCTCCAAAAGATTATTCCTTCCCATCAGGACATACTTTCTGTTCGGTAATCGGAGCATATATGGCAACTAGAGCAAATTGGAAGTTCGGGCTTTTCGCAATACCGCTTGCTGTATTGATAGCCTTCTCAAGACTATATCTTCAGGTGCATTTCCCATCAGATGTAGTATCAGGTGCAGTAATGGGACTTTTACTTGCGGTAATTACCCTGTATGTAACAAATAAAGTATATTTAAAAAGAAAGACAAAAGACTCAGTAACTGAGGCGGCTATATAAAAATAGATACTTGATTTAGGTTGTCTTTATCAGCCTCTTATGCTATAATAAGGATTAGCATAAGGGGCTTTTTAATGTTTGTTTTCAGCGAAATCGTTTTCGCACTGGATGTAAACCATACTTTATAATCCTATACATAGATTGTATTATTTCGAAAAGGATGAAGACCTAGAAGATGTAATACTCTAGAAAAGGATGATAATTGCCGGAATATAATCCTCGAAAAATATAAAAGCCCTAAAGATAAGAAGAAGGTAAAGAAAAATGGAGAAGCTGTTTGATATAAACGAAGAAGGCTTTAGCGTGAGATGCAAGCTCTTCTTTAATAAGGATATCCATGCTGTCAATAACGTAGTAATTGCAACACATGGCTTTGGAGGCTTTAAAGACAATAATTCCATAGCAAGATTTGCTGAAAAAATAATATCAAAGTATAAGAATTATGGAGTAATTTGCTTTGACTGGCCCTGTCATGGAATGGATGCAAGAAAGAAGCTAAGGCTTGAGGAATGCATGACATACATGAGGCTCGTAGTCAGCTATGCAAAAGAAAAGCTGAATGCAGAAAATGTATATAATTATTCAACCAGCTTTGGAGGCTATCTTACACTAAAGTATGTGGCTGAAAAGGAAAATCCGTTTGCTAAGATAGCGCTAAGATGCCCTGCAATAAAAATGTATGATGTCATGGACAGCCATATGTCTGAAGAAGATAGAGTAAAACTGTCAAAAAATAAGGATGTGATAAGCGGCTATGAAAGAAAAATAGTAATAGATAAGGCATTTATGGATGAACTTAAGGAATGTGACATCACTAAAAAAGATTATATGGATTATGCAGACAGCATGCTGATAATTCATGGAACGAAGGATGAAATGGTTCCAATAAGCTATTCAGAAGAATTTTCAGATAATAATGTAATAGAGCTTATCAAGGTAGAAGGCGCAGATCATCGCTTCGCGGACCAAAAGAAGCTTGATTTTGCAATTCAGAAAATTATAGAATTCTTTGCACCAAAAGAAGCTTAAGATGCAGCGTTGATGGGCACTGCAATAAGTTTGGTTAAAAATCAAAAATAGGAATATCGATGCGAAAATAGAAGAATAGCATAAGAATAGAAAATATAGAGGAAATAATATGAGCGAAGCAGTGGTAGTATTAAAAAAAGGAGAAGGCAGGACTCTTAAATCAGGAGGAGCCTGGGTATTTGATAATGAGATAGCATCAATCACAGGAAGCTATGAGAATGGCGATATAGTATTAGTGCATGATTTTGATGGCTATGTTATGGGAAGAGGCTTTATAAATGATAATTCTAAAATAAGAATCCGTATGATGACAAGAAAAAAGGATCAGATAATTGATGATGAATTCATACGCATGAGAGTAAAGAATGCATGGGAATATCGTAAAAGTGTTCTTCTAGAAAAGGATTTAAATAGCTGCAGAGTAATATTTGGCGAAGCAGATTTCCTGCCAGGACTTGTAATAGATAAGTATGCAGATGTGCTTGTGGTTGAATCTTTAGCTCTTGGAATAGATAGATTTAAAGAAAAAATCGTAAGTATGCTAAAAGAAATAATGGCAGAAGACGGTTTTACCATAAAGGGTGTATATGAGCGCTCGGATGCACCAGTTCGCAAAAAGGAGGGAATGTTTCCTCATAAGGGCTTCATCGGTGAAGAATTTGATACAAATGTAGAGATAATAGAAAACGGCGTCCATTATATGGTAGATGTGGTAAACGGCCAAAAGACAGGCTTTTTCCTGGACCAGAAATATAATAGATTAAGTATCCAGAGATTATGTAAGGGAAAGAGAGTGTTAGACTGCTTCACTCATATGGGAACCTTTGCACTAAATGCAGGAATTGGCGGAGCAGCAGAGGTTACAGGACTTGATATTTCAGCATTTGCAGTAGCTCAGGCAACGGAGAATGCAAAGCTCAATGGCCTCTCAGAAACTGTGAAATTTAAAGAGGCTAATGTCTTAGATGAGCTTCCAAAGCTAGCGGCAGCCGGAGAGCAGTATGATGTGGTAATACTTGATCCACCAGCCTTTACAAAATCGCGTGAAGCAACCAAAAATGCAATGAAGGGGTACCGCGAAATAAATATAAAGGGACTAAAGCTTGTTAAGGACGGAGGATACCTTGCAACCTGTTCGTGCTCGCATTTCATGACACAGGATTTGTTTGTTAAAATCATAGGTCAGGCAGCTACAGCAGCTCATAAAAGATTGCGACAGGTAGAATTTCGTACCCAGGCCCCGGATCATCCGATACTATGGGCAGCAGATGAAAGCTATTATTTAAAGTTTTTGATATTTCAGGTTGTGGACGAAAAATAAAAAAAATTCCTCTTTCATTCTTGTTAAAAATGTGTTAAAATAATAATATAATTTGATAGTTTTCTAAATGCTTGATTCTTAAGCTTTTAAGTTTTATTTGCATAAAGGTAATTATTGTACTTTTTTTTACGTTAATAAAATAAATATAAGCAAGGGGATTACATATTATGACAATAAATGACGGATTATATTTTGCAACAGCAACTATTTCGCTGATATGTCTGGTCTATAGAGGTTATAGAAGATACAGGACCACTGATGCACGTAAAATGCTCACGTTCATCTTTTTTAACCTTTTTCTGACAGGCTTTTTTGAAGTGCTTAAGGATTGGTATATTTCAGAAGGTTTCTCGCTTGCCTCAGAGGTTCGTACCATTGAGACAATAATCTACTTTGCGCTGCATAATCTTCTTGCACCAGCCTTTGCATTTTACATTGTGCTGATAAACGGTGCAGCAAAGAACAAGGGAAGGGCTTATACGGTATGGTTCTTTACACCGATGGCAATCTCGCAGATAGTTCTTGCTGTTACTCCGGCAACAAACTTTGCATATGGCTTTGATGAACAGGGTAATTACTTCCGTGGACCTGGTATGATTGTTTTCTACCTGGTTGCATTATTTTATTTTGTATATCTTGTTTATTCACTACATAAGACAAAGAATGTACTTAAAAGTGATTATATAAAGGGATATCCGATATTTCTTGCAACAGTAGTAGTTGGTATTATAATTACGCTTATCAGTGCAGATTTCCAGCTCGAGCCTGTAACTGAAGCAGTTGCAGCAGTTGGACTTATGCTTACAATCGACTGTAATGATGGTCTTATTGATATTAAGACAGGCTGGCCTAATAAAGCATGGCTTAAGATGAACGTAAGACTATATGATGTATATAAATATAACTATACCTTTATTACGGTTCGTTTCCTGAATCTCAATAATTATAAGGATTCAATGGCATCATCAGTAAGAAATAACATAGTAAATAAGTTATCAGACCTTATTGAGAATGCAGCACCGGATTGTGAAATCTACCGTTATGATGAATCAACCTTTACTGTTGTAGTATCAGAGCAGCTTGATGAAGAAAAGATATCAGAGGATATTATTAATTCCTTTGGAAAGGCAATCCATTCAGATATTAATGACATTGATATCAGAACCGTCATTTCCATAGCAAAGGTACCAGAAGACATCGAGTCCTGGGAGTCTCATGAAAGACTTATAGAATATGTACCAGAATCAGCAAATTCACAGCTTACAGTACTTGAAAGTCATGATCTTACCTTCATAAAGAGAGAAAATGAAATAAAGGAAGCTCTTCATAGAGCTATTGTAAATCAGGGCTTTGATGTATTCTATCAGCCTATCTGGGAAAGAAGTTCAGGAAAGATAGTAGCCTGTGAAGCTCTATGTAGACTTTATGATAGTGAGCTTGGTGCAGTTCCACCGGGAGAATTCATAAAGATAGCCGAAAAGAACGGAATGATTGTAGATTTAGGCTATATAGTATTCGAAAAGGTGTGCAGAGCAATCAGTGCCCATAAGCTCTGGAATCTTGGAATAAAGAAGGTAGAAATCAATCTTTCTCCATTCCAGCTTTTAGCAAGAGGCTTAGCAGACCGATTAGAAAAGATACTTTATAAGTATTCTGTTCCAGTAAATATGATTAATTTTGAAATAACTGAGACAGCCCCTAATGATTCAAGGAAGGATTTTACTGATGTAATATCAAAGCTTACCTCAATGGGCTTTAAGCTATCATTAGATGATTATGGAACAGCATATTCAAATATCTCAAATGTAATGTCGACCAACTATTCAAACATCAAGATCGATGCAAGCATTCTTTGGGAGGCAGAAAGAGATAGAAGCACTAAGGAGCTTCTTAGATCTACAATTCAGACACTTAAGAACGCAGGAAATAATATCGTTCAGGAAGGTGTAGAGACAGAAAAGCAGCTTATATTTGTAACTGATGCAGGTGCTAATCTTGTACAGGGCTACTACTTCTCAAAGCCATTACCTATAGAGGAATTTGTAAGGTTTGTTAAGGACTTTAATACAAAGAATGATATAAAGGTAAATTATAAAGAAGAGGTAGACGCAGAAAAAGACGGCGGAATCTCAAATAAGGCTGAAAAGAAGGAAGAAGCTGGTAAGGCTAAAGCTATAGCTGAAAAGGATAAAGCAGCAGCGGGAAAGGATAAGGCCGAAGCAGAAAAGGATAAAGCAGCAGCGGGAAAGGATAAGGCCGAAGCAGAAAAGGATAAAGCAGCAGCCGAAAAGGATAAAGCATCATCTGAAAAGGACAAGGCAGTATCTGAAAAAGAAAAGAAAGTAGATGAAAAGGATAAAGCCGTATCCGAAAAAGATAAGGCCGCAGCTGAAAAGGATAAAGCCGTATCTGAAAAAGATAAGGATGTAAAGAAGGAAGAAGCTAATAAGCCGGCAAAAAATAATTACAATGCCAAGAAGCATGGTAAAAAGAAGAAATAATTGAATTAAGAAATTTGATTAAAAAAAGCGATAAAATCAGATTTTATCGCTTTTTTTATGAAGGGAGTTTTTAGTAATGAAAACAGCATTAGTACTTGAAGGCGGAGCAATGAGAGGAATATATACAGCAGGTATTCTAGATGCCTTTATGGAAAAGGAAGTAAAATTTGATGCAATAATAGGAGTATCAGCAGGAGCTTTATTTGGAGTAAATTTTCTTTCAGAGCAAAAAGGAAGAGCCATAAGATACAATAAAAAATACAACTCAGATCCAAATTACATGGGAATAAAGCCGCTTATCAAAACTGGAAACTTTTTTGATACTGAATATGCCTATGAAAAGGTCCCACGTGAACTAGATCCGTTTGATGATGAGACTTTTAAGAAAAATGCAGAAAAAATACCATTTTATGCAGTCCTCACGAATATGGAAACGGGAAAGCCGGCTTATAATAGAATAAGATGCGCTTTTAATCAGATGGATGAGCTGAGAGCATCGGGTTCAATGCCGTTTGTATCAAAACCGGTAGAGCTTTTTGGAAAGCTTTATTTAGATGGCGGAATAGCGGATAGCATTCCTTTTGAGTACATGCTAAAAAAAGGCTATGACAGAGTTGTAGTAGTATTGACAAAAAGCAGGGAATTTGTCAGAAAGCCGATGAATAAGCTGATGGTAGATCTTGCTTTTAAGGAGAAGTATCCAAAATTTGCAAGAGCCTTGAGAAACAGACATATAATGTATAATAGACAGGTTGAAAAGCTTGCAGAGCTTGAAAAAGAAGGAAAGGCGATTGTAATAAGACCATCTATGGAGCTTAATGTAGGAAGAAGTGAAAAGGATCCGGAAAAGCTCCAGAGCCTTTATGATTTGGGCATAAGTGATGCAGCTGCTTTTATTGACAAAATCTAACAAAAGTGCTATAATTATGGTGTTGAGGTGATTGTATTATTTGTAATTTAATGTGATAATAATACAATTTTGTTGAGGGTTTTCAAAGATGAATGGATAGGTAAAGTATGAGTGTAAATATTGGATTATATATTTCAGCTTCAATACTATGTATTTCCTGTATTATATATCGTTACTTAAGAAGGTATCGAAAAACTGTTGAACGTAGGGTTTTAAGCTTGCTTCTTTGGAATGTTACTGCAACAGCTGTTTTAGATTTGCTTAAAAATGTTGCAGCATCACTTGATCCGGTTCAATGGTCAACTTTTAATTATATTGATACATTTTTGTTCTTCTTGCTTCATTCAATGCTGGCACCACTATTTACGTATTATATACTTCTCTTAAATGGTGTGGCAAAGAACAAAACATTAAAATATAAGGTATGCTTCTTTATACCATTTATAATTACAGAAGCATTTGTGCTATTAACGCCTTTATTTGATATTATCTATTATTATGACGAAAATGGAGTATATCATAGGGGAAACGGCGTATATGTAGCGTATATTTCAGCTGTGTTATATATGTTTATCGCCGTTGGAACAGTTATAAAAACGGGAAAGATCCTTCGTAACAGGTATATGAAGGGTTATGAACTGTATTTTACGGTTGTAGTAGCGGGTATGGCCATTCAGGCGATATGGCCAAATATAAAAGTTGAAGCGTTTACGGACATACTAGGTCTACTTGGAATAATGCTGACTGTAGACTGTAATGAAGGTCTTATTGATGTATATACAGGCCTTCCAAACAAAGCCTCCTTTGAGATAAATGCGGGCCTGTATTTACTACATAAGTACAAGTGTTCGATGATAAGTATTAGATTTCAGAACCTTAATACCTTTAAGAATATCTTTATTGCAGGTCACGGTGACCGTATAGGAATGAAGCTCTTTAGAGAAATTCAGAGTGTCACAGAAGGCTGTGAAATATACAAATATGATGCAAAAACTTTAGTAATACTTGTGTTTGAAGGTCTTGATAAAGATAGGATAGCTAGGGATATTGAAGGAATAGTTGAAAAGACAATTACTATTGGAGAATTTAATATCAATCTTAGGACAATAATCTCTGTAGCAAGCATTCCAGAGGATGTTGATTCCATAGAAGGAATCGAAAGAATGACAGAATATGAGCCGCAGAGCATCAATAAGCAGGTTACTATATTAGAAGGTGATTCCCTAGATTACATAAAGAGAGAAGATGTAGTAGAAGAAGCCGTATATAGAGCTATAGTTGATAAGAGCTTTGAAGTATATTACCAGCCTATATGGGAAAAGGAATCAGGTAAAATTATATCCTGCGAAGCTTTGTGCAGGCTAAATGATAGTAAATTGGGCTTTGTACCGCCTTCAGAATTTATCCCTATATCAGAGAGAAATGGGAATATAATAGCGATTGGCGATATTGTATTCGAAAAGGTATGCAGGGATATCGTAGAGCTTGATTTTGAAAGAATCGGAATTGAATGTGTAGAGGTCAATCTATCACTTTATCAGCTTTTAGCAAGGAAACTTACGGAAAGATATAATGAATATCTAAAAAAATATGGCATTCCAACTAGGATGATTAATCTTGAAATTACAGAGACGGCAGCCACGTTTGAATCAGCAGATTTCGGAAAGACCTTAGAAGAACTTATGGAAATGGGCTTTTCACTTTCACTTGATGATTATGGAACGGCATATTCTAATATCGAAAATGTATTGTCTGTTAATTATAAAAACATCAAGATAGATTCTAAGATACTATGGGATTCAGATAGTAACGTAAATTCGAGAAATCTTCTTGGATCAACTATAGCTTCTTTTAGAAAAATGGGTAATAATATTATCCAGGAGGGTGTTGAAACGAAGGAACAGCTCGATTTTGTTACTGAGGCCGGAGCAAATCTCATACAGGGCTATTATTTCTCAAAGCCTCTTAGAAGAGATGAGTTTGTAAAATTCGTAAAGAAATTTAATAATGTAAAGTCTTAAGGAGTTTTAAATGGTATTAGTAGTTTATCTTGCTGCCATAAATCTGTTGGCTTTTGTAATGTACGGCATAGATAAGAGAAAAGCGATAAAGGGAGCAAGAAGGATACCGGAAAAGACTTTGATTCTTCTAGCAGTTCTAGGCGGAGCAATAGGAGCATTTATTGGAATGCATGTGTTCCATCATAAGACAAAGAAGCCAAAGTTTTTTATAACGGTACCGATTTTTGCAGTTCTTTATATTGCATTGATAGTATTTTGTCTATACAAGAATATCTTATTTTAATAATTTCTCGGGTGCTTGAAAATAGCACCCGTATTTTTGTGTAAAGAATAAGGTGCATATAAGATATTTGCAAGTTGTATTTAATTAAAATTAAGAGATAGTAATAAATGTAAGTACCAAAATTTGTGTTTACATTTTGGTGGTAATAGTATAATAATGATATAGTCAGAAATATAAGAGAAAACCAGAAAAGAGGATTTAAAAATGCAGGTAGATATATATGGAACTCTAGGACCTAAATGTTCGGATGAAGAGACCTTAACCGAGATGTTTAAATGCGGTATGAGCGGAATAAGACTCAATTTATCACATACAACGCTTGAGAGGGCAGCTGATAGGATAAATGTCTATCATGTGGCTGCAAGAAGGGCAGGAATAGAGGCAAAGCTCCTAATAGACATGCAGGGCCCGGAAATAAGAATAGGAAGTCTAAAGGAAGAGCTATCGTTAGAGGAAGGTGAAAAAGTAAAATTAGTTTCTGAAGTCTTATTAAAGAAGCAGAACGCGCTAAAAACAGAAGTAGGAAAAGAAACAGAAAAAGGAAAAGAAACAGAAAAAGGAAAAGAAGCAGTAAAAGGAAAAGAAGTAGAAAAAGAAACTGAAATAGAAGCGGATGATAGTGAAAAAATAATACCAGTACCAGAATATATTTTTGAATATATAGAAAATGGGCAGGAAATACTTATAGATGATGGAAAAATTTTACTTGAAGTTTTAGATAAAGGCGAAAAAACAGCTGATAAAATTGAGCAAATAAGCTGCATTGCAAAAAGAGGAGGAAAGCTTGCTTCAAGAAAAAGTCTTGCACTAATAGGAAAAGAAGTAAAATCCCCTACCTTAACAAAGCAGGATAAAGAAAATCTGAAAAAGGCTGTAAAATATGGAGTAACAGGAATAATGCAGCCCTTTGTGAGAAATAGAGAGGATCTAAAAAATCTTAGAAATGCAATGAAGGAATGTGGCTGTGAGAATTTAAAGATATTTGCAAAGATAGAAAATCTAAAGGGGGTAGAGAGCCTAGAGGATTTCATGGATCTTGCGGATGAAGTGGTAATAGCAAGGGGAGATCTTGGCAATGCCATGCCGTTATGGGAGCTTCCAGCTGTGCAAAAAAAAATATCAGCTGAATGCAGAAATAGAAATGTACCATTCATGGTAGTAACACAGATGCTAGCAAGCATGGAAAAATCAGCAGTTCCTACAAGAGCTGAGGTGTCTGATATTTATAATGCCGTACTAGACGGAGCAAGCAGCGTAATGGTAACCGGAGAAACCGCAGTAGGAGATTATCCAGTAGAGGTGATTAGGTATTTAAGTAACACAGTAAAGGAAGCAGAAAAAAATAAAAAATAAAATTAATTGCTCTTTTGCAACATTTAAGTTACCTCAGCTGTACATAAAGTATAAAGAGCTAAAAATAATTTTGTATTTTGGAGGATAAATAAATGTTTAAAAAGAGATTTATGGCATTAGTACTTACAACAATGATGGCAGCGAGTGCCTTTGCAGGATGCAGCGGGTCAGCAGAGCCCATAAGTGATGCTGCTTTAACAGATGATACAAAACAGACAGATAGCGAAACACCGGCAGATGACCCATCAGTAGCAGATAGTGAAAACCCATCAGAAAATGATACGGGTAAAGAACCTGATAAGAAAAAAAGGCCGGCAGGCAATCTGCTCGATTCAGTAGAGGCAGGCGAGGTTTCCCTTGAAATAAGTGATGAGCAAAGTGAAAAGCTAAGACTTGCAAGTGCTGACTGGGCAATGGAGCTTCTCAGAAAATGTTATAAAGATGGAGATGCCTTTATTTCACCATTATCTATAGAATTAGCTCTTACAATGACAGCAAATGGAGCAGCAAATGAAACCTTAAATCAGATGCTTACAACAATGGCAGGCGACGGCCTTGACATTGATACCTTAAATGCATATCTTAAGAGCTACACGGATTCACTGGTAAATAATGAGGATGTAAAGCTAGAAATAGCAAATGCAATATGGACAAATGAGTATCTTAATGTAGTACCTGCAGATAATTTCCTAAAGAACATAAAGGGCTTCTTTGATGCAGGAGTATATGCAGAGGAATTTAATAAAGATGCATTAGCACATATCAATGATTTCTGTAAGGAACATACTGATGGACAAATAGATAAGGTGCTTGATGAATTAGATCCTTCAGCATTGATGGTTTTGGTAAATGCCCTTAACTTTGATGCAAAATGGGCTAAGGAATATGGAGAGGATCAGGTAAATAAGAGAATATTCACAGACGAAAATGGCAATGAAACTGAAATGGATATGATGAATTCGATGGAAGATTTCTATTTAAGCAGTGATTATTGCTATGGAGTAAAGAAGGAATATAAAGATGGATACTCTTTTGTAGCACTGCTTCCAAATGAAGGAGAAAAGGTAGCAGATCTTGTAGATAAGTTAGATGCTAAAACCTGGATGGATATGCTTGATAATCCGGTAGAATGTGATGTACATACAATAATTCCGAAGTTCGAAAGAGAAGCAAGTTATGATTTAGGAGAAATTCTTGAAGATATGGGAATGAAGGATGCTTTCAATCAGGAAATAGCTGATTTTTCAAATATGGTAGATTCGTCAAGTGGTATTAGCGATATATTTATAGATAGCGTAATTCATAAGACACATATAGAAGTTGACGAAAAGGGAACAAAGGCAGCGGCAGTTACTGTAGTAACCATGAAGTGTAATTCAGCAAATATAATTGTGGATTTTAAAGAAGTGCATCTTGACAGACCATTTGTATATGCGATAGTAGACAATGAGAATAACCTACCAGTATTTATAGGAACCTTTGATCAGCCTTGAACCCTTGATAACATGTAAAATGTATAAATGAAAGACAATACGGAATGTAAAAATATGTAAATGCGCGTGAATATATATATAAAGTTATATTGCATGGAGGATAAGAAAATGAATAAAAAAATGAATAAAAAAAGATTTATGTCTTTAGTTTTAACTGCAGTAATAGCAGGAAGCACCTTTGCAGGGTGTGCAAATGAGGAGAAGTCTGTTAATACAAATGTAAGCACAAATTCTAATGAGCCTTCTACAAGTAGTGGCACAGTTGATGAACCAGAAAAGAAATCAAAGCCATCAGGCAATTTGCTAGATAAAGTAACTGCAGTAGAGGTAAATACAGACTTAAGCGAAGAACAGTTAGGAAAGCTTAATGAGGCAAGTGCAGACTGGTCATTAAATCTTTTAAGAAAGTGTTATAAAGAGGATGGGGGAGATTCCTTTATATCCCCATTATCGATTGAGTTAGCCCTTGCAATGACAGCAAATGGAGCAGCAAATAAGACCTTAGAGCAGATGCTTACAACTATGGCAGGAGAAAACTGCGACATAAACACCTTCAATGCTTATCTTAAGAGATATACCGATTCGCTTGAAAATGATGACTGGGCAAAGCTTGAAATAGCAAATGCCATATGGACTAATGAAACTCGTAATGTAATTCCAGGTGAAGATTTCCTCAAAAACGTAAAGGGAGTCTTTGATGCAGGAGTATATTCAGAACCTTTTGAAACTCCAGCACTAGATAACATAAATAAGTTCTGCAAAGAAAAGACTGATGGACAGATAGAAAAGGTATTAGAAGAAATTAACCCGGAAGCTATAATGTATCTTGTAAATGCCCTTAACTTTGAGGCTAAATGGGCTGTTCAATATACCGACTATCAGGTCAGTAAGAGTATGTTTACCGAAGAAAATGGAAATCAGACAGAGATGGATATGTTGTTTTCAACAGAGAACGAATATTTGTGCAACGATTTCTGCTACGGTGTAAAGAAGAGGTATGAGTCTGGCTATTCCTTTGTAGCGCTTCTTCCAAATGAAGGAGAAACGGTATCAGATTTTTTAGAAAAAATGGATGGTAATGCCTGGATGAATATGGTTAATAATCCTATTACTGCTTATGATGTAGATACCAAGATACCAAAGTTTGAAAAGGATTCAAGTTACTCTCTTGGCGATATACTTCAGGATATGGGAATGAAGGATGCCTTTAATGAGACCGATGCTGATTTTTCAAATATTATAGAACCGGCAGAAGATATTGAAAATATTTATATATCCCATGTAATACATAAGGCGCATATAGAATTGACAGAAAGCGGAACCAAGGCAGCAGCGGTTACGGTTGTTGAAATGACTTGTGCGGGTGCCTATGAGCCGGAAGTAAAAGAAAGAAAGGAAGTATATCTTGACAGACCATTCGTATATGCGATAGTAGACAATGAGAATAATCTGCCAATATTTATAGGAACCTTTGATAAGCCATGATAGATTTACATAGTAGAATAGCTCAAAATTTTTATGAGAATTAAAAATTCAGTTGAATGTTTGAGATGTATTTGCTATAATGGGAAGGTGTTTTAAAATTGTTTTCATTTTAAACGGTACAATTTTATTGTACCGTTTTTAATAATGTGTTATTAAAAAATCTTAAATAAAGGCAGGATAAGACGATGGCAGAAACGAGTAATGTCCGCAAAGGGTTCGACAATGCAAAGTATACTGAAATGCAGTCAAAAAGAATTAGGGAAAGAATAGATCAGTTCGGAGGAAAGCTGTATCTTGAATTCGGAGGAAAGCTTTTTGATGATTATCACGCATCACGTGTACTTCCAGGCTTTAAGCCGGATTCAAAAATCACAATGCTTAAGCAGCTTGCAGATAAGACAGAAATAGTAATAGCAATAAAGGCAGGCGACATTGAAAAAAATAAGGTAAGAGGAGATATCGGAATAACATACGATATGGATCTTTTAAGACTTATTGACGCCTTTACAAATAATGGACTTTACGTTGGAAGCGTAGTTCTTACACAGTTCGCAGAACAGCCATCAGCAGTAGCTTACGAAAAGAAGCTAAAGGCCTTAGGTCTTAAGGTATTTAGACATTATATAATTCCAGGTTATCCATCAAATATTCCATTTATTGTAAGTGATGAAGGCTTTGGAAAAAATGATTATATTGAAACTACACGTCCTCTTGTAGTAGTTACAGCACCAGGACCAGGAAGCGGAAAGATGGCTACCTGTCTCTCTCAGGTATATCATGAGGCAAAGCGTGGAATAAAGGCAGGTTACGCAAAGTTTGAGACCTTCCCTATCTGGAATATTCCGCTTAATCACCCGGTAAACCTTGCCTATGAGGCAGCAACGGCAGATCTTAATGATGTAAACATGATCGATCCATTCCACCTTGAGGCATATGGAGAGACAACTGTTAATTATAATAGAGACGTAGAGGTATTCCCTGTTCTTAAGGCAATGTTTGATAAGTTACTTGGAAAGTCACCATATAATTCTCCAACAGATATGGGCGTAAATATGGCGGGCTATGGAATAGTAGATGATGATGTATGCCGCGCTGCATCAAAGCAGGAAATAATAAGACGTTATTATGAAGCACTTGTAGCAAAGCGCAAGGGCGAGGGCGGAGATTCACCGGTTCAAAAGCTCGAGCTCTTAATGGAAAAGGCTGATATATCAGTATCAGACAGACCAGTAGTTGCAGCAGCAAATATCAGGGATGAGCAGACTGGAGCGCCTGCAGCAGCAATGGAGCTTCCTGATGGAACGATAGTTACCGGAAAGACTTCTCCAATGCTTGGAGCCTCATCAGCACTTATTCTTAATGCTCTTAAGCACTTTGCAGGAATAGAAGATCAGATAAAGCTTATCTCACCAGAGGTACTTACACCTATTATGGAACTTAAGGTAAAGTATTTAGGAGATCATAATCCGCTTCTTCACCTTAATGAGCTATTAATAGCGCTTTCAATCCAGGCCATTACAGATGAAGCTGCAAAGAAGGCTTATGACTGTCTTCCAATGCTTGCTGGACTTGAGGCACATTCATCAGTTATACTTTCACAGGTAGATGTAGGAGTATTTAAGAAGCTTGGAATTAATCTTACCTGTGAGCCAAGATACGAAGGAAATAAGTTATACCATACCTAATAAGGTGGGGGCTTTCATTTATTTAAAATCTTTATTGAAAAAGGTTTTATTCTTTGGTGTTAGGTCTTGTCTCAAAAAAGTAATACCTATGAAAATGAGCCATAAGAGAGAGGATATAATCTCGTATAAAAAACAGCTAAACGGATAGAAGAGGTGTGATTTGAAAACCAAGGAGAAGAAAAAAATGAAATGGCCCTATGTTGTATTAATAATACTAGTATTATTAATGCTAATATTCTTTGTATTTAGTTTTTTGCTAGCAAAGTACATCATGGCAGACGGAAGAAGGCAGACTTTAGAGGAAGCAAAAAAATGGCAGTCAGAGCACTGCGACATTAGCTATTTTAATGAAGAAAACTGCGTAAATTATACGGTAAAGGGCTATGAGGATTATGAGCTTCATGTGACTTATTATCCAAATTCAGAAGAGACAGATAAGTACATAATATTATCTCATGGCTATACAGATAACCGCATGGGAAATCTAAAGTATCTAGAGATGTATTTAGATTTGGGCTTTAACTGCATAATCTATGACCTAAGAGGTCATGGTGAAAATGCAAAGGCTATAACTACCTATGGAAATTACGAAGCAAAGGACTTAATTAAAATAATCGAAGATACCAGAAATAGATATCAAGGAATAAAGGAGCTAGGCCTTCATGGAGAATCGCTTGGCTCAGCAACGACCATAACTGCGCTTCAATATAAGCCGGAAGTAGATTTTGCTGTGACAGATTGTCCTTTTGCAGACATTGAAAATGTATTAAGGGGCGGAGCTAGGGCAGCAAAGCTTCCAGAATTTTTCATTGATATAATGAATATCGGTTCTAAAATAAGATATGGACTCTCTCTTGATGATATGAGACCTATTAATGCAATAGTTGATAATAAAGTTCCTATTTTATTGATACACGGAGCAGCAGATTCATTTATAGTGCCTGATAATAGTAAGAGATTATACGAAGCAGATCCGGGTTATAAGGAATTTTACACTATAGAAGGCGCATCGCATGCAATGAGCATATTTGAAGATAGAGAATTGTATATTCAGTATGTAACAGGCTTTCTTAATACAGTAGAAAGCGGTATGGCAGACAATTGATGAAAGGCAGTGGGCTTCCGTCAAATGGTTCACCAGACTGAGATAGAAGAAATTCTGCCTACGATATTAAGGCCATGACACCTTTGGTTGACGCGCAGACCATTGTTCTGTCATATAACTTTAAGTAAGAAAAAAGATGCTAAGCCTTTAGTGCAAAAAAGGCTTAGCATCTTTTTTGTATAGTTTTCCTCGTAGAATCAAAAATAATTAAAGCGGAACATCTACAGTATAAATAAAGCCGGCAACATTTGCTGATTCCAAACCATCAACACCGCTAAATGTAATAGGAATGACAAAATAATGCTGATTGTTTGCGCAAATTTCTTTGGCAGCGCTTATAATATCATAAGGTATTTTTACTTTGAAATCATAGCTTTCTTCATTTCCAGAGTAATTAAGCATTTTTTCAACGATAAGCTTATCCCCTGAGGTGATTTTGATTCGTTTCCAGTTGTCTTCCCTAAGGAAGGTGAGCTTTAGATAATTATTACCGCCCTTTGCAATGGCCATTCTATAAGTAAAGCTTCCTCCGGCAAGAGCACGCCTTCTAGTTCCATTATCAGTTTGAGCAAAGGAGCCGTTATCAATGAGAGAGTGAAGCTCATCATTTTCGTACTGGCCGTAACCTGGCTGAACGGTATCGATAATTACATCATTAGAATATCCTAAAGAGCCTGCCTTTTTAAATTCATCTTCAGTGGTAACTATAAAGTAAATACCATATCTATCCTTATATCTGCTGTAATGAGGCTTAAAGGTGTAAGGTGTTTTTGCAAGCTTAAAAACTATCTCATCATCAATATACTCTTTGGAAAAATAATCATCGACCTTTTCTATGAAGGAAGAAATATCGGAACCATTTGGAAGCACGATATAATCGCAGTCTGTGACTCTGTTTTCAGGAATGGTTACGATTATTCCCGTTGTAGTGCAGGTCATGTCCTTAGTGCCAAGACCTGCAGAAAGGACAACTGGTCCGTATTTAAAGGAAATGCACCTCTTATTATCAGGAAGAGGAAAAGCAGTTACCTTCATAGGAAATGTAAGTGAAATCAAAGTTCCATCAGAAATTCCGGCAGGAATACGGGCATAACCATCCTTTTTATCGTAATCAAAAAGCGCCTCATTAATCTTTATTATTGCCGCACCTGAAAGCCAATCTGGAAGTCTAAATAAGATATCCATGGAAGTTGGTTTAGAATCTGATGTATTAACACTTACGCTGATATCGCAACTTTTCGGAAGAGAGGCTTCCATTTTTAGAATAATGCCTTTTTCTTTAAAATTAAGTTCAGAAGACTGATAGTTATTTACATAAATGGCAGTATTTGAATGGAAATAATTACCATCTCCGAGCTTGGTGAAGTTTTCCATTCCAGTACCAGTGCAGCACCAGAACTTAGTATATCTAGTTCCGAAAACCTTGAAATATCCATTTGCCATGGGCTGGAAATAGGTGGTCATACCTGTTTCAGGGTTCTGAGAGGAAAGAATTGAGTTTATATAAGCATTCTCATAATAATCAGCATATTTAACATCACCTGTTATCTCAAATAACGTACGGCTGAGCTTTAGCATATTATAGACGTTGCAGGTCTCGTTATTTGCATTTGTTCTTTCAGAATCTAAAACGTAGTCTAGTCCAAAGTGCTCCCACTCGGAATTAGCGCCTGTTATATAGCTGTGTCTTTCTACTACCATATCCCAAAAGGCCTTTGCATATTCTAGATATTTAGAGGCATCAACAATTTCGCCATTTATGCTCTTACCATTACAGGTGAGATAGCGATTAAGGGCACCAATGAATTTAGGTATGGTTGTATTTGCATGTTTGTCATTTAGGGCATTAGAAGCACCTGATAGTACAAGCTCATAAAGATCTTTTGCATCAAAAAAGTGAGCAGCTATGGCATATTTATCATTATGAGTAATATCATAAAGCTCATACATTACATCATTCATGCCGCCGAATTCGATGGAAAGAACAGTCTTTCTTGTTTCAAGGCTTAAATTAGAGTTTCTCTCATATACCCACAAGCCAAGACCTTTAGCAAGAGTCAATGCAGGCTCATAGCAGCAAAACTTATATACATCAAGAATACCAGCAAGGATTTTGTGCATGGTATACCAAGGCACCCAGGCTTCGGTAGAAATATTAATTCTTCCCTTTTCTACATTATCGAACTGAAATTCAACATTTTCAGGATGAGGACATAAGGCACCAAAAATAAAGCCAGGTTTGCCTTTAGAATTTTGCTGGCAAACTATAAGGGCATCGATAATCTCACAGACTAAAGAGAAAATCTTATTTCTATCAGCCTCTGAAACACCCGGATTGGCATATGCCTGCGCCATGGCAGAAAGGTAATGTCCCATGGTATGTCCGCCTATAAGGGAGTTTTCCCAGCCATCATAGCGGATAGCACCCTTTACATCAACTCCAGCAGTTTCTCTAAAGCCGCAAAGAAGCTTATCTGTATCAAGGGATAACAGATAGTCAATTTCTTTTTTAAGGGCATTTACACTGTATTTATCGGTAAGTTTTACACAGCTTAGATTAAAAGCCTTGATGAATTTATTATTATTCATGGTAGCATCCTTTTCAAAATATTTATTGATTTAATCTTAATACAATTTTTAAGAAAAAAGAATGGATAAGTAAGATAAAAAGATGTATAAAACGGAAAAATTATGATATAATGGAGCATATTATCGGGAAAGGATATTATATGGGGGATAATAAAAACGAAAGGCAAATAATTAAGCTATCGGCTAAAAATCGTAGAAAAGTAACCTTATGCAATCATAATTATAGTGAAGACGGTGTATTGCACCCGGATAGAATAATGCAGGAGTATGATATGCTGTTCATGCAAAAAGGGGAATGGGATATTATAGAGGATGGAAGGTGCTATCATATAGGACCGGGGAATTTATTGATATTAGAGCCGGGAAGGCATCATCTGAGTATAACAAAATGCACTCCTAAGATGAGAAACGTCTATATTCACTTTAAAAGAGAAGCAGGCGATATATTATCTGGTGAGGAAGCATCAGAAAATAGTGATGAAATAGGCGGATATATTGAAATAAAAAAGCTTACGGATTGCAGTAAAAATCCTGAAATACTTCACATGTATGAAAGAATCATAGAAAGCTATTTTACACTTTCTGGGCAGATGAGGGAATTAAGATGCAGCATCCTTTTAGAAGAGCTGTTATTAAAGTTATCAGAAATAAATGATAGTAGTGTGTCAGGAACTGATATTTTAGTACAGGAGATGATTCATAGAATTCACAGTACACCGGACCGCTTTATATCGCCAAAGGAATTGGCTGATTTGTATCATGTCAGCATCAGGACAGTGTCAGGAAGATTCAAGAAGGTGACGGGAGAGTCAATTCACCAGTATCAGCTGAAGCTAAAGCTGAACATGGCTTATGATGAGCTGCCATTTAATCCTGACAGACCGCTTAGGGATTTTGCGATAAGCTATGGCTTTTATGATGAATTTCAGTTCTCAAAGCTATTTAAAAGGCAGTTTGGAATATCACCATCAGAAAGAAAATAAGGAAAAAGGAGGGAGAAATGGACGAAAGATTAATGAATGTAGATGGTTTAAAATGCATGATAGATCTGCATCTTCACCTTGACGGTGCAATATCCTTAGAATCAGCAAAGGAGCTCGCAAAGCTTCAAGATATAAGCATTCCGGAAAGCGATGAGGAAATATTAAAGCTCTTAAGAGTGTCCCCGGACTGCAGGGATTTAAATGAATTCCTTGAGAAATTTGAATTTCCCTGCTCACTTCTTAAAACTAAAATAGGCGTTGAAACGGCGGCTTACAATTTGTGCAGGGAACTTAAAGAACAGGGCGTGATGTATGCAGAAATCCGATTTGCGCCTCAGCTTTCAGAAGGTAACGGAATATCTGCAGAAGATGCTGTGGTAGCAGCAATAGAAGGAATGAGAAAATCAGGCCTAAAGAGTAATTTAATACTTTGCTGCATGAGAGGAAAGGGGCTTTATGAGAAAAATATTAAGACCATAGAGCTAGCGGCAAAATACCTGAATAAGGGAGTTGTACTTATAGATTTAGCAGGGGCAGAAGGGGTGTTTCCGACCGCTGATTTTGAAGATATTTTTAAAAAAGCGCGTGAATTAGAGGTGCCATTTACCATCCATGCAGGGGAGGCGGCAGGTGCCGAGAGTGTATGGAAGGCATTAGAATTTGGAGCAGTAAGGATAGGTCATGGTATCCGCGCTGCCCGGGATAAGAGCCTTATAGAAGAACTGGCCAAAAGAAAAATCCCTTTGGAAATCTGCCCGACCAGCAATCTTCAAACAAGAGTATATGAGAACTTGTCAGAATATCCTCTAAGAGAGATGATGAAAAACGGTGTGTTTATTACAATAAATACGGATGATCCTTCAGTAGAAGGCACTGACATAAAAAGAGAGTATAATAATCTGATTAAGGAATTCAAGCTCACCCGGATGGAAATAAAGGAGCTTTTAATTAATGCAGTAAAGGCATCGCGTACTAGCGAAGAAGAAAAGGCCGAAATGGAATCTGAAATAGAAAAGGAAATTTGAAAGGAAATATGAAAGGAGCAAAAATGGCTGAAGAATTAAAATCAAGAGGAGAGGTAGATGTAAAGCTTACCTGGGATTTATCACTTATCTATAAGACAGAAGAGGAAATGTGGAAGGACCTTGATGAATTAAAGAAATTAAGCAGTGAGATTAAGGAAAAATACAAGGGAAATTTAAATACGGTAGATAATATAATTGCCTGCCTAGGTGAATATGAAAAAGTTCTTGTAATTATCGACCATGCGGCAAATTACGCACAGCTTGCGGTAGAGGTCGACTATTACAATAATGAGAATCAGGCAAATGAAGCAAAGGCAAATGCAATCATAGCAAATGTAATGAGTGAGCTGAGCTTTATAGAAAGTGAAATAGCAGCAAATGAAGAAGGTTTATTGAATAAGGCAATAGAAAAGGCAGAAAGCTCAAAGAAATATCTGAAGGATATCCTTGCAGGAAAAGCACATCTCCTTGCACCTGAGGCTGAAAGAGTACTTGCAGCCTTTTCACATACATTTGAAGCTCCTTATGAAATATATAATAATATAAAGCTGGCAGATATGCAGTTTGAAAACTTTGAAGTAGATGGAAATAGCTATCCGCTTGGCTATTCTCTGTTTGAGGATGACTATGAGTATAATCCTGATACAAAGGTAAGAAGAGCAGCCTTTGAGGCTTTTTCTAAAAAGCTTAAGGCCTATGAAAATTCAACAGCAACAGCCTACAATGCCTATGTAACTAAGGAAAAGACAATGGCTCACCTTCGCGGTTTTTCATCAAGTGAAGAAATGCATCTGTTTAACGATAAGGTGACCTTAGAAATGTACAATAGGCAGATTGATTTAATAACAAAGTATTTAGCGCCTCATATGAGAAAGTATGCGAGGGTTTTAAAGAAGATACATAAGCTGGATAAAATGACATATGCAGATCTAAAGCTTCCTGTAGATCCGGGATATGCACCTGATGTGACCATAGAGGCTGCAAGAAAATACGTTGAAAGCGGGCTTTCAATACTTGGAGAAGACTATATTGATATGGTAAAGGAAGCCTTTAATAATAGATGGATAGATTTTGCTAAAAATAAGGGAAAGTGTACTGGTGGCTTCTGTGCAAGTCCTTATCAGAGAAAGTCTTTTATACTATTAAGCTGGAATGGGAAGATGAGCGATGTATTTACTCTTGCGCATGAACTAGGACACGCAGGACACTTTAAATTATCTGGAGAAAACAGGTCTATTTATGACATGAACATGACCACCTACTTTGTAGAGTCTCCATCAACCATGAATGAGCTCTTAATGGCACATTACATGCTAAAAACGAGTGATGATAAGAGATTCCGCAGATGGGTGCTTTCAAATATGGTGGGAAATACCTATTATCATAACTTTGTAACTCATTTACTTGAAGCAGCATATCAGAGAGAGGTAATCAAAATTGTTAATGAGGGAGGAAGCGTTCAGGCAGAAACTCTTAGCGATATCTTTAAGAAGGTGCTCTCAGATTTCTGGGGAGAAGAGGTGGAGCTATGCGAGGGAGCAGAGCTTACCTGGATGAGACAGCCTCATTACTATATGGGACTATATTCTTATAGCTACAGCGCTGGTCTTACAATAGCAACTCAGATGTGTAAGAGAATTGAAAATGAGGGAGCATCTGCAGTAGAGGACTGGAAGAAGGTATTAAGAGCTGGAACCACCCTTACCCCTATGGAGCTTGCAAAGCTTGGAGGTGTTGATATATCTACAGATGCAGCTCTTATGGATACAATCGAGATAATAGGTGGTTATATCGATGAAATAGAAAAGCTGACAGAGGAATTAGAGGGATAAAGGGATAAAAAGCTAAAAAGGTTAAAAAGTTAAAAGGATAAAAAGCTAAAAAGATAAAAAGTTAAAAGGGATAAAGGATAAAGAAAATGCATAAATCGTTTTATGATGCCATTACAGAATTCATATTTGTAGAGGATGAGCCTGAGAGGAGTGATGTGATTTTTATACCAGGAGGAAAGCACTGTGAGCTTCCTGAAAAGGCAGCGGAGCTCTACAGGCTAGGATACGCAAAATACGTAGTTCCATCAGGTAAATATTCGATAGTAAAGGGCTGCATGGGTGAATTAAAAAGCGGTGCTGATAAGTATAAAGAAGAATATGAAACTGAAAGTGACTTTTACACAGATGTTCTGACTAGAAATAAAGTTCCCAGGGAAGTGATAATAGAGGAAAAGGAAGCAACTTTTACAGACCAGAATGCAAAATTTTCCAGAAGGCTCCTGGATGAAAAAGGAATAAAGGTAAAAAAAGCAATACTTTGCTGTAAAAGCTTCCATGCAAGAAGAAGCCTTATGTATTACGAAAGAGCCTTTCCGGAGGCTGAGATATTAGTGGTACCAGCGAAACTTGCATATCCTGATATACAAAAAGATAACTGGTATAAAAGTGAGAAGGGAAAAAAGCGAGTTATCGGAGAAATTGAGAGAATAGGTAAGCAATATTTTATGTAGTGATTTTAATCAATATAAGAATTAAAAATTGATAAATTTTAATGTGAAGTGTTGACAAAATTGTAATAATATGGTACAATTCTTTGTGTGCATTGTCTTAACGAACGTTAAGAACCTTAACGTTCGCTAAGAATCTTAACGTGCGCTAGGAATCTTAAAGTTCGTTAAGAATCCTAACGTTAGTTAAGAAAGATCCTGGAATATGGATCGATTGAGGGAAATAATTATATTATGAGGGTAATTAGTTATGCCAAAGAAAAACACTAAAGAGAGAATGATGGATGCAGCATTAGAGCTCTTTTCAAAAAAAGGCTATGATGCGACCGGAGTTGATGAAATTGCCGAATCTGTTGGTGTAAAAGGACCGAATCTGTATACATATTTTAAGGGAAAACAGGCTCTCCTTGAAGAAATAATGGAAAGGATAGATGCAGAATATAACAGAGGTATGGGTATTGAGGCTGACATGGCAAGAAGCATTTCAACCTGGAGTGAACTAGAGGAATTCAGTATTCATCAGTTTACCTTTACAATCAATAATCTAAAGGTAAAAAAGATAAGAAGAATCACGACCTTAGAGCAGTACAGAAACTCTCTTGTAGCAGAAAAACATACTCAGCATCAAATTGTAGACCTTACAAATTTATATGCCGATATTTTTACCAGGCTTATGAAGGAGGGGATCATGATTGAAGATGATCCTAAATTGGTGGCGTTTGAGTATGTCTCACCTATATCGCTTTTAGTGGAACTATGTGATAGACAGCCTGAAAAAATACCAAAGGCAACTGAAATCGCAAGGAGTCATATTACAATGTTCGGTAAGAAGTTCAGTAAAAATAAGTAGTAAAGGGAAAAGTATTACCGTAAGCTCTTAGAAGCGTTTTATAAACGTTTCTGAGGGCTTATTTTTTATGGAATCTTATTGATAAAAATACCAGTTAGTGGTAAAATCAAAGAGGTTTTAATAGGATATTTGGAGGCATGTATGGATAACATCGATAAAAATTTATTAGAAAGAATTGAATTAATAGAACAGGAAAAATATCCTGTTAAGAGAATGACAAAAAAAGATTATATTGAAGCTGCGATATTTACTCTTTTGTGCTTAGTACTTGTGATAGGAGGACTATTTGTATGAATGGGAGTGCGAAAAATAGAGCAGAACAGGAAATCGAGAAGGAAGTATACTGCGGTATATTGCCGGTAAGAGGCGATGAAAGGACAAGCGGCTTTATAGATGCACTACTTATACTTTCAGGCTACTGCATAGCGACATGGAGCTATACTCAGGGCGCTTACCTGACAGGCCTTGTCGGCTTTAAACAGCTCCTTATTACCTCTTTTGCAGGAGCCTTGCTAATGCTAATGATATATCAGCTTCCGGTAATATTATCAGCGCGTTTTGGAATAGATATATGGATTTGGCTAAGAGCTGTATTTGGAGTTAAAGGTGTAAGAATAGTTTCGGTAATTATAATAATAGTTAATTTCCCGTGGTATGCGGTATGTTGCGAAATGTTTGCCTCGTCGATGACGAACTTAGCCGCTGCTTTTGGAATAACGCTTCCTGGCTGGACATTTTTAGGTTTGAAGCTCTTTTGCGTAGGACTTGGCACTGTACTTGCATGGCAGGGTGTAAAGACCATAACCCGCACTACAAGGATACTTGTGCCTCTACTTCTTGCAGTAGGAGCACTCGTCATATTTATAGCCTTTAAGGCAGTACCATTTTCGGACATATGGAATTATCAGCCGGAAATTACAATGCCTCATTCAACAGCATATATTTTAGCAGTAGAGGCAAATTTCGCCTTTGTAATAACTTTGGTTGGAGGAATGGCTGGAGTTCCTAGAGTATGTAAGAGTGAAAAGGGAGCTTTCTATGCGGGAGTTTTCGGACAGGGAATATCGGGCTCTTTTTTTGTTGTGGTAGGAGCTGTCATGGTAATAGCCATGCAGTGTGCTACAGGAAAGGCAACTGAGGATCCAACAGAAATGCTTGTTTCTTTAGCATCACCTGTACTAGCACTTGCATCCCTTCTTTTGGTTGCCTTTGCTAATGTGGGAACGCAGGCAGTGGGATCATACCTTTACGGAGTTACTTTAAAATCTACGTTTTCAAAGCTAAGCTATCATGTGCTTATATTAATACTTGGAGGCTATGTTGCGCTGCTTTGTATATGGGGAAAGATAATTGACTATTTCGGAAGCTTTCTTACAATAAGTGCTTGCATTTATGCACCCCTTGCGGCACTTTTATTCGTAGATTTTTTCTTTATAAGAAAACAGAAGCTGGATTTTAGAAGTGCATATGAAATAAAAGGGCATGATAATTACAGATATACAAAGGGATATAATTTAATAGGCTTAATACTTTTAGCCATAGGCTGTATGATATCTCTTTTAATTTATAATCCGGTAACAGGAGAAATCCATAATAAGGTATTATTTTTCCTTACACCAACTGGTGCAGCGCTTATAGGGACAGGAATTCTTTATTTGCTGCTATATCTCATTCCGGGTGTAAGAAGATACGTAAGAAAAGATGTAAGCATAAATCCTGATACAACTGCCTTTGACAGAGAAAAAACTCCGCCAAGACAGAGTCTGATATTATTTCCCTTTATACTTGGGCTTTGTAAAATTATTACAAGTAAGGCTAAGTTAAAGGTCGAAAAGCATGATATGGAAGGTTTTAAGCCGCCGTATTTAGTGCTCGGCACACATCAGTCCTTTACGGACTTTTATGTAACTCCTATAGCCTTAGCACCTCATAGGGCGAATTACATATCAGAGCTTGAAGGCTTTGAGTATT
>JAEEGF011463549.1_pt1 | contig 48850 bp, 49 predicted proteins | sample 9134171 | NCBI WGS metagenome assembly JAEEGF01 (sample SAMN16246542, study PRJNA631951) | gut metagenome | biome: gut microbiome; feature: rumen; material: AP-attached | host: Bos | place: Iran: Karaj | collected 2018-10
TCAGAATACTGCTTCCAAAGGATTTCAATGTCTTTACTGTTTACTGCCATAACTTCTGTTTTTAGAATTAATGGCACAAAGGTAATGACTATATCTTAGACCACCTAAAAAGGGGTTGGATGCTTACGTTCTTACATCTTCCATCAGCCTTCAAACATCAGCCATCGTCAGTTCCTGATGCTTGTCTCGCCTGCCTTGGCATTCTCAACTATTGATTATTGCTGACTCCTATTATTCGTGAAACAGGTACCCGTCCCCCCGTTCTACCAAAATATCAATTAATGACAAGAGACCATGTCTCGCTTTTCTCTCACTCTTCGCAAGGTGTTGGCAAGTAGTTCGCAAGTACTTAGCAAGTAGTTGGCAAGTATTAATAGCTTGCTTGAGCTTGCGAACCCCTTGCCAAATACTTGCCTACCCCTTGCCAACCCTATGCCTGTGGGGTCGTCTGCTCCTCTTGGTTTATTTCCAGATTCTCAATCTCAACCTTCACTTGGTCCTTAATCATGTTGATGACCTGTTGAGGGTTGGTGTTCAACTGCGTCACCGTCTCGGCATGGATGTTCACGACCAAGGTTTGGATTTGATAGATGACCGTACCGTGCTTGCCTTCAGCCGCCAGAGGAATAGACTTCTTCGCCTGCCCCCGCCTGTGCCTCGAGATGTGCCACAGCGGAGAGAGACGAGGGAATTTCAGTTTCAGAAGCCTTCAGTATTTCTTGGCCAACATGGTGTCAATGGCATCGCGTACATCTCTTGGCGGCTCATTGCGCAACGCATGTTTCACGGAGTGTTCCTTGTTGTTCTCTAAGGCATAGGCCAGCGCGGCACCGTTGATGTCGTCATGATAGACGTCCCTGTATATCTTACGAGTGCGCAGGTGGTACAGGATGTTGGCCACCAAGTCGCGGTTGAAGTTGGTGCCCCATTGCTTCCCCGCCTTATACACCTTGTTCGCCACTTCGGGCAAGTCCAGTATGTCCTCCCATATCTTCTTGAACGTACTCTTGGCATCGTCCGTCAGTAGTGGCCTTACCCTGCTCACGTAGCTCATTATCTCGCTACGGATTGCAGTGTTATCTTCGGCTGTCGCTGGCGTTTCAAGACTGTCTGGCAGTCCAGTCGCCTTTGCATCCATCGCCTCTTTGATGGCCCTTCTGCCCTCAGCGTCCGAACAGATGATGAACGTGTTGTTCACTTCCGTCGCACTGGGGTTCACGTTATATGCCGTACTAATGTTAATGATTGTGTTACCCGTTCTGGGATTTTTCTCTACCGTGTGTGTCGTTTCGTTCTTTTCTTTATCCATGAAAACTCATCTTTCTATGTGTTTTTCTTCCTCCTTATCCATGTAATCCTTTCATTCCCAGTCCGGAATCAGGAAGAAAGTTGCCACCAAGTTTCTTCCTTGGTTCCTGGCCCCTCATCGTCGTACCTTTGCAGACGGAAACAGACAAGGCCACATCCCGGGTAAGTGGTTCGCGAATGTCTCACAACAATCATTTTAATTATCAATTATCAATTTTCAATTTAAGTAGTTATGGCACAAATCAAACAAATCGGCCCAGGCCGTAAGACCACAGGCACCATCGATGGTGTCACGTATGTAACCCGCAACGGCGTCACCTACGCCCGAAGCACACCCACCATGCCCGTCAGCGCTTACAACACCCCGGCGGCCAAGAAGCGCCAGGCCATCTTCAAGTTCGTGCAGATGCACATGAAGTACCACCAGCGCACCATCAAGCAGACCTTCACACCCAAGATCAACGGCAGCGCCTCCAACCGCTACTACAATCTGAACGGCAAGGCCCTCACGCTGGCCCTCGAAACCCTGGCTGACCAGTATCTGGTTGGTGCCGATGTCACCATTACCGACGTCGAGTCAGCCATCAGCGCCTATGCTGCCAATCATCCCAAATCCATCAGGATTGCCTCGAAGAGCGGCTATCAGGAGGTGTACCTCACTGGTGCATGGCCCGACACCATCACCCTCAACGCCCAGACAGGCGACAGCACCGTCATCATCATTGTCGCTGAGAACGGAACCACAACCACCATCAACACGGACGGCACCATCACGACGGGTGGCAATACCAGTGGCTCAGGGTCAGGTGGTAACACAGGTGGCGGAACCAACACTGGCGGAAATACCCCTGGCGACGATAATGGAGAGAATCCGGATGAGAACTAGAGATGTGAGATGTTAGATGTGAGATGTTAGATGGTAGATGTAATAAAGAGTATTGACAATGAAAATCAAACTATCCAAAGAACAGATTGACAGTATTGTAGAAGACCCCGAGAAGGCACAGGCGGCAGGTGTGAAGACCAGCGATCCCTGGTGGATGATCGTCCTCAAGGTCATCGCCTACGTCATTGGCCTCCTCGCCGGAGGTACCGTAGTCACCAGCTGCGCCCCCCATCTCTTCTAAATTACTAATTCTCAATTATCAATTATGCAAAGCATTAAATTCCTCCTTATCAATGAAACAAGTATTCAATTCCCTGTTCCCGCTGCTCATCATGGCCCTCTGCCTTACCTCCGACACAGCCTCATCGTCGAGGGCGACCTACGGTGCGAAGACAGCAGAACCGAACTCATCGAGCGTCTGGTCGAGCTCCGCCACCGCCACCCCAAGGCCAGAATCCTGGGCATGTCCGAAATCCGTGGCCGCACCATCCATGCCAGTGCCGCCATGAACCAACTAAGGCGCACCCTTTGCGACTATCCGTGAGCCACATCCCCGCTCACACCCACTCAGCCCGCTGAGGGCGGGCTGAGTTTTTTTAGTCACTTTTGTTTGTAACAATCTTACCAACTGCAGGCCTCATTTATGACTTCCAAATTATTAGCTATATCTACTTTCTGTAAGATGGCATTCTCTTTTTCATACAGCATCTCTTCCAACAATCGCTTAAACTCATCATTTGTTAAATTACTTGTTCCCAAAGGCCCTCTTTTAGGATAGACAGTAAGCAAAACAAGGTTATCCGATTTTGTAGATACCCAATAGATTAAACGGAAGGCATCATTTTTGGGAAGATTTTGATGAGAGTTCTTAACCCATGAGTTATGCGTTTGCATGCAGTCTTTCTACCAGGTTCTGATAATCCGAATCTTTAGAAAGCTCCACATTATACTTCTGCAAATCTTCACACATTTCGCTGAACAAGTCCGCACTATGGCGGAAGTCCCTTACTGCATTCTTCATACCAACATACAACGAAGATTTATGAAGCTTCGTATAAACCTCATACATTTTCCGACGTGTCTTTATGAATTCATTAAGAAGTAAGACAGAATCCTCTGCATTTAATTCTACGAAATGTTCATGAACCAATTCTACAAGCTTGAGAATATCACGAGTAACCTTCTCAACAGGCTTTTTTATAGAATTAATTTTATCCAAGAAATTATCTATGTCAAAAGAACAATCATCTATTTTATCTGTTTGTTTTTTGACACCAACAAATGTTTTTTGTATTGTTTCAACGCAAGTACACATAGTTCATAATTTCTATTCAGTTTGCAAAAGTAATCATTAATTTCCATAAAAACAAGTATTGCTCTTGTTTTTTCTTCTTCTTAGTTAATTAATCTTAATCTCAACAATTAACAATCCATGATTTATCGCATGGTATAAAAACACTTATCGCGTCGTCCCGCGATACTAAGACCCGCGAAGGTTTGTGGGTTCTGCAAACCTGAGTTTTTCCCCTCCCCTGAGGCGGAGGGGATACAGGGAGAGGTGGAGCCCCTCATGGCTAAGAGGATAACTTTTGGAGCAGCGAAGGCCATCATGCTTGCATGTTTGGCTGAGTCGACAAAAGTCAACGATAGTTAACGGGGGATGTTCGAAAAAAACTTCTTTGTCTCTTTCTTCGAAGAAAGAGAATCACAATCAGAAGTTATACACTACATCCACGGTGTTCCCGCTGGCACCAACAGCGACATTACCGCCTTTGCCAAACAGCTTGTCACTGGCCCACCACGTCAGTTCCGCGGCACCAAAGCCTAATGCTGCTCCAGCCGCCACGTCATACCAGTGATGGCGGTCACTGGCTACACGCTCGATGCCAACGGCTGTCGCCGCCGCATACCCAGCGATGGGAATCCATATATTATCTTTACGGAACTCCTTGTCTATCGAACGAGCGGCAGCGAATGCCATAGAGGCATGCCCCGATGGAAACGACTTGTCATCCGAATGGTCTGGGCGTTCCTCCTTAACCATTGCCTTCAGTGCCGTCTTCGCACCATAAGCCACCACCACCGAGGCACCCGTATTCACGATAAATCGCGGCCAGTTATGCCCATCCGTATATCCGTAATTCCGTGCTTCCATAGATCCCGGTTTGTTCCAACCTACGACCTGTCCCAGTTCATACTGAACGCCGACATTGATATCAAACCAACCATTACTACTAGCATCAGCCCCTGTAGAGAATCTTCCATCTAGAAATCCTCCAGTTACAACTTGATATGCCACATCTGAATAAATCTTCATCTGTTCTGACACTTTGAATGTATGCTCTATGCCCAATCCTACTAAAGGTGATTCACTATAGCTCGATGCAAAATTCCTGCATACCCCCATTCTTGGATATATAATGGCATTCCAGATTCTATACTCATTATAACCGCGAATGATATTGTGCAAATCAAAGAGCATATCCCCATATAACGCCACATAGCCTCCTTTGCTATGATTATTACCTAGATTCTCCTCCGAGCCCAAATAATATGCATGATTATTGCCGAAAATACCATTTTGCCAATTCAGGCCTCCACGAACACCAGCTTCTGGTGCGAACCATTTCCCAATACTAAAATTAATACCCATTGAGGATCCATTGGGAAAAACATTACCAATATTTGTGCCATAGGGATTCATTAATGCCATGCCCAGTCCTGCCTGAACAAACCAATTATCCCATATAGAATTGATCTTTACAGAATGAGAATTATGCTCAATAATGTTAGCAGCCTTATCAAATGTATTCTTTGACATACTAACTTCTACGCCAACACTGAGTTCCGCATAACCATTGCTGCCATGACCTTTCCCTGAACTAACCCCATTTATACTCGAAATAAAATGATATCCTAAATCAGCAAAGAGTTGCCATCTATCACTCAGTCTGTAAGTATTAATCACCCCAACCCCCAATATATGAGCACCACTAATATGACCATTACCAATATTTAGATATCCACCAGCCCTAGGGCCTACACTAATATTCCATTTCCGATCAGGTTGATATTTACCAAATAAGTTATGCAGATTCAGTAGGACATCTCCGATGAAAGTCACAAAGCCACCTTCGCGATGATTCTGACCAGCCTCCCCATATGGTGCCAGCCATGTATTATGGTTGTTTGGGAGGATCCCATTGTTCCATGTCAGTTTAAACCTACCACCAAACTCGGGCGAGAACCATTTTCCGACAGCAGCATTAACACCAAATGATTTCCCGTTTGGGAAAACGTCCTTCACATTATGGTCATGGGGGAACAGTAAATTCATATCTGTGCCAAATTGGACATACCAATTATCCCAAACCGAATTCGTTACTATCGCAGAATCAGCCTGATTCTCATCTTGTGCCACTGCTGTCAGATTACATGATGCAATCCACAAAAGCACACATAACAAAAACCTCATCTTCAATCTTAAAATATGTTACGTCCCCATTGTAGCAAAAACAAAAAGCAACAGGATTTACACACTCTTTTGATATTTGATTTTCACTTTACCTCATACCCCTCAACATCCTCACTTTTCAACGCACGAACTATTCTCGAGCAAGCCTTTCCATCTCCATAAGGATTCACTGCTTTGCTCATACGGTCATAAGCTGCAACATCATCAAGCAGGGTGCTAACTTCTAAAACTATCAAATCGTGGTTGGTTCCGACAAGGTGCACTGTTCCACTTTTTAGCGCTTCAGGACGCTCGGTGGTATCTCGCATTACAAGTACCGGTTTCCCAAGACCAGGGGCTTCTTCCTGGATACCACCTGAGTCAGTAAGCACCAAGGTGCTCTTTTCCATCAGATAGACAAACTCCAGATACTGAAGTGGTTCAATGAAAAAGAAGTTCTTATATACGGTAAGGTCTTCACCAAATACTTCGTGGATAGGCTTGCGTACATTAGGATTCAAGTGCATAGGATATACAAAATCTACATCTGGATATTTCTCACTAAGTTCCTTCATAGCTGTCACCATGCTAATGAATCCATCCCCAAAGTTCTCACGACGGTGACCAGTAATCAAAACCAGCTTCTTTCCTCCGTCCAAACGAGTTATATCATAACCAGCGTTCTTCAGCACCTGAATCTGTTCGTCAGCAAGCTTAGAATCATTCTTTAATTTACTCACAACCATGTGCAACGCGTCAATCACGGTGTTGCCCGTCACAAAGATTCTACCATGAGCCTTTTCTTCCTTTAGGTTTTTTTCACTGAGAGGTGTCGGTGCAAAATCATAAGTAGCAATACGTCCCGTAATTTGGCGGTTCATCTCCTCCGGCCAGGGAGAATAAATATTATGCGTTCTGAGACCAGCTTCCACATGTCCCACAGAAATCTGCTGATAGAATGCCGCCAAAGCAGCTGCTGTGCTAGTTGTGGTATCACCATGTACCAGCACCACATCTGGCTTGCATTCCTTTAACACATCCCTCATACCAGTTAGCACACGCGCCGTCACGTCATATAAGTCCTGTCCTTGCTTCATAATGTTCAGGTCATAGTCGGGTTTCACATCAAAGATAGTGAGTACCTGATCCAGCATCTCGCGGTGCTGACCTGTCACACATACTATCGTATCAAACTCATCAGGCTTTTTTTGAAACTCCTTTACCAATGGACACATTTTAATGGCTTCCGGTCGTGTTCCGAAAACCAACATTACTTTTTTCTTTGACATATTTTTTTATTATTCAATTCCTAATTCTAAATCCTCACTACAGGTACAAATGGCGGATGCCATTAAAGTCTTCGGTAAGCAACTAATTCTGACGTATTGACTTTAAAAACTCCTTTCCAGACAAATATCATGAAAATTGATTAAAACATAATTGTTTTTTATTCTCAATTTTTATGCCAACTGTCATTGGAATCGGTTGGCAAACCCATGCAAAAAGTCAACAAGGTTAATTACTTGTTCCTGTCCGGCTACAGAATAAACTAATAACTACAGAATTACCTAACATCAATGAGAACTATTCTCATTTCTTTGGCAATGCTAAAATCCCATCAACTTCATGTGGCACAAACGGGCCTTCTTTACACTCAAAAAAACAACTTCTTGTTTCAAGAGACTCAACCTTATACCATACGTTCTTGGGAATATCAACGCCATAAAGCCCTTCCTCATGGTTCAATACGATACATTCTTTAACAGAACCGTCATCATTGTGCGTGGTCACTCGAACCCTACCACGTAAAAGCACAAACGACTCATCCTTCGTAGGATGTCTATGGATAGGCACTTCCGTTCCTGGCTCCACAGCATTCAAGAATCGATGACACTTTTCTTCTAGCGACTGATGGAAGTTATAATTCATTCTGAGCCTAGGTGAAGCCTCAGCCTCAGTCGACACTTTATTTAGTAAAGATTCATCTATGACCTTCATGCCTCAACTCCTTATTATTTTATTTGATACATATGAAATAAAATATTTCGGGACATCCATTGGGAATATAGGTGCTAGAACTACAAAATCCAAGAAACGTCTCCAAAATGAAATACCCTTATATGTCATTCCTTTATATTTACTCCTATAACTCAAATCATTATTGTGCCCGAAATTCCCACTCCTTATTATTCGAGTTAACACGCGTCTGGCCTTGTTGTCATAGACTTTTTCCTCATAAAAGGGCATCGCCATAGCAGGCATTCCAAGGAAGTTTACAGCCAATGCAGCAAATACCTTCCATTCTGTCATTAAGCCCATTTTCCTTATCCTTTGTTCTAGCAGAGTCTTATCAATTGAACTACGATTAGTCCACAATATCCGGCACCAGTCACATATCTGTCTTAGACCAACTCCCTCAATAAAAAAATGATGTAAGAAATGTGTAAAAACCAAAACCACATGATTGTCAGGATTGGGCATAAAGACATCAGTCCCTTTAACATTCCAAGCAGAAACACCACCTCCTACTAAAGAGTTATTGATAACCGCCTCTATCACTTCATCAACTATTCTTGATAAAGCAAACGGCATCTTTCCATGCAACTCTACATCTATCCCCATTACACAGAAAGCACTGTGCAGTTTAAAAACGTCCTCACTTTGAATATCATATGATATTGGGAGCAAGATGGATTTCGCCTTCTCATAACTAGATTTGTCCAAAAGCAAATCTACATCCCCTGCCGCTCTCCATAATGGTTTTTCATAGCACTGCGCAACAGCCTGTCCTTTTACAACCAATGAGAATACATTCTGAGAACTCAACTTTTTTGTCAACTTTACAATGAAATCGTTCATCGCACAGTTTCGCTGTTCTAATTGCAAAGTTTGACCCACTAACTGAAGTACGACATCCTTTGGGGCTTTCACATCAACTATATGATCCAAGCCTGCAGCCACCACCCCCAAAACAGACTGCTTTTCAGCCAAGCACATCACTTCTGAGTAATCCACCTGACCAAATATTGAGAGTCGATCGTCTTTCTCCCAGAGGCCAGCTCTAACCAATGCAAGGAATGCCTTTGTATTATTATCCAATGTCATAGCAAACCGAATGCAGCGAACTCGCTCATTGCTGAGGGGCTGCATGACGTCGTCGAATTATTCAGCAATAATTGCGTTCTTGATGGTATCCACAATATACCTGACATCCTCATCACTGACATACGGTCCTGCAGGCAGGCACATACCAACTTTGAAGATAGCCTCTGAAACGCCATTCAAGTATGCCGGTGCATCCTTATACACAGGCTGTTTATGCATAGGTTTCCAAACGGGACGTGCCTCAATACCTGCCTGATCCATAAACACACGGAGAGCCTCTACGTTATCATTTGGCTGGCAATCTGTTGTTGCACTATCTGCCACATGAATAACACCAGCAGCTCCACCAACTGCACCTTGAACAATAGTCTTGTATGCATTCTCCTGACCCTTAATCTTCAAATCCGGATCAAGCTTAATTGTGCAAAGCCAGTAGTTGGAGTCGAATTCACCAGTTGCGGGCTGACTGTGAACGGTAATGCCCTTCACATCCTTAAACAGTTCTTCGTACAACTCCTGTACATGCTTATGGTGAGCAATATGATCATTAGCCACAGTCATCTGCCCACGACCGATACCAGCACATATGTTACTCATGCGATAGTTATACCCTATCTTTTCGTGCTGATAGTAGGGATAGCTCTCACGGTACTGAGTGGCATACATCATAATCTCCCTCCATTCATCCTCATTGGCAGTAATCAATGCGCCACCACCGGAGGTGGTTATCATCTTGTTACCATTGAAAGAGAGCACGCCATACTTACCAAAGGTGCCCAGAACCTGGCCCTTAAACTTAGAGCCAAATCCCTCAGCCGCATCCTCCACTACAGGGATATCATACTTATTGGCAATCTCCATGATGCGGTCAATCTTGTACGGCATACCATAGAGAGCGACCGGAACTATAGCTTTAGGTTTCTTGCCTGTCTTTGAAATACGGTCTTTGATGGCTTCCTCCAGGAGTTCAGGATCCATATTCCATGTATCCTTCTCAGAGTCAATAAATATAGGAGTCGCACCAAGATAAGTAATCGGATGAGATGAGGCACAGAAAGTAAAGCTCTGTACACACACCTCATCGCCAGGCCCTACCCCACAGGCAATCAAGGCCAGATGTACGGCCGCTGTACCAGCGGAAAGAGCAACAACCCGCTTGTTTTCCCCAACAAACTCCTCCAGATCTTTTTCAAATCCATTCACGTTCGGGCCAAGTGGGACAACCCAATTGGTATCAAATGCCTCTTTGATATATTTCTGCTCTAGCCCCGCATCTGACATATGCGCAAGGCATAGATATATGCGCTTATTAGCCATATTAAGCAACCTTGGTTTTCAAAATTCTAATAATATCATCGAAAGACTTCATTTCGCCAATTTCTTCCGGCTCCAGCGTCACGTCAAATTCGCTTTCCAACTCCACAACAAGGTTCAACTGACCCATAGAGTCCCATTTTTCGCAAGTTGTCTGAGAACAGGTCTTATCTACTGTGTCTAACTCAAAGAGGTCTTTCAAGATCTCCAATACTTTTTCTTCCATGTTATTTCAAATTAATATGATAATACTCTTTAATCTCTAAATCAGCATCCTTCAAATCAAGGACGTATGTCCGCTTGCCATCAGTCTCTGCTATGCACGGGAATCCACAACGGTCATAAAAGTCTTTAACCTGAGCATTCTTGGCGGTAGGGAGATAATCTGCTTTCACAGACTCAACACCACTATCCTTCAGCATCGAGAGAATCTTTTTGATAAAGGCAATCTCAATACCCTTGCCCAAGATACGGCAACTCAGCAGGAAGGTATCAATTGTATCACCATTTACCATGATACAACCAGTAATACCATTATCACCAAACTTATCAGCCACACTGATACACCAAACCTTCCAGCCATTCCGCAGGAATGTGCGCACATCAGCATCCGTGTAACGTTTGGTGGTCAGATTAAACTGATTTGTCTTTTGTGTCATCTGGGCTATACGTGGCACATTAAACTCATTGGCAGCCTCAATGGTTATTTGGATGTCCAGACTCTCCAAGAAAGCATCAAAATCCACAAAACTCCTTTGTGCTTGTGCACGTTGAGCATTAGCTTTATACTGCTCCGTTTTCTTCTTATCTTCGTTGGTGACTGAATACACCCTGAAATACTTCTCAACTATCTCCTTGAAGAATACGGGTAGTTCGTAAGGTTGAGCCGGGAATTCAGGAACCTCAACCATAGGCAGTACCTGCTTGATCAGTTCCCGTTCAGTCGGATTGTCATCAATGAACACAAAGCTGTCCAAACCAATATTCAACTCATCTGCCAGTTCTTTGATGTTAGTAGCCTTGTCGGTCCAGTTGATGCGCCAAGTGGCAAAGTTGTCTTTCTTGAGTACCATAAATGGATTCTTCTCCCAAGCCTCAAGTACATCATCCTCATTGTTCTTGCTGCAAACGGTAAGGATTACGCCACTCTTGCTCAATTCCAACAAGGCCTCTTGCCAATAATGGAAAGCTTTGCCAGGATAGTCACCACCCAGTTTGATGCCATCAATCCCGTCTTCGCCCAACACGCCACCCCAAAGGGTATTGTCCAAATCCAAAACAAGACACTTCTTACGTTTCAGAGCAATTTGTTCCAGCTTATGATTGAACCATTCCATAAACGGTTTGGTTATCTTCGGATTCATGCCCATCTGGGAGATAAACCAGAACTTCCAATCAAAGACATCCCCTGCCGGGTATTGCCGTGTAAACTCTCGGAAGTCCAGCAGTTTCACATTGCTGTGCTCAGCTTCAGCCTGCACCAGAGCCGTGTTGTATTCAGCAACAGCAGCAATCAGTTCATTGCCGGATGTAAAAGGAGCAGAATAGGCATTCTCATCCATAGTCAAAACTATGAACGGCTTGGCTTTATCCACCTGTGTCAGCACAAAAGCAAGCTTCTGGGCATATCCTCTGATTTCGGAGCAGAGTATCTCCTGGTCATATTTCACCGACAGTTGGTAGAACCAAACATAGCCGTCTACGTCGGTTGGGACGTAAGAGATGTCATCGTAACCGCTAAACGCATATTCTTTCGGGAAGAAACGTTCCACGGTATTGTTTCGGAAAACGAACATTCAGTATTTATTTGTTGGTTTAAGTACGCGGATTAGTCAATTATCTTTGCAGGCTCTTCCACCAGCTCTATCAAGCCTACGGCTTTGTTGAAGAAGAATGCCACCCGTGAGCCACAGAACGCGACCGCCTCTGCCGGTTTGCTCACCATTACATAACGTTGTTTGCGAAGTTGCTGGGCTGCCTCTTCTATATTAGGCACAATCCAGCATGTATGATATGGCGTTACGCCATTCTTCTCCAACGTTTTGCAAACAGGAGATGTCTCATCCACTGGCGCCAGAAGTTCCACTGTTGGACCCCCTTCACGGGTCAGCCAACAGATGTTTACATTCTGAACTGGGTCAAAGATGCTGGCAGAACGGTGATAACCACCTTGTTCGTAAACACTGGCGGTTGCCTCAATATCATTAACCGCAACACCAATATGATGGAACTTGAATTCGGGAAGCATATTACATAAACATTTTTGCAGGATTACCTAGGTATATCTTACCATCTTTAGCAGTACGTGAGAGAACTGAGCCGGGAGATAGTACAACCTCATTGCCAACCTTCTTATACTGGAGTACCGTGGATTTCACACCAAACAGATTGGCGTCACCAATAACGACACCACCAGAAATATTGGTAGTTGGCATCACTACATTATAATTTCCAAACTCACTCTCATGCCCTATCTGGGTATAGACATTGAGCATGTTGAAATCGCCAAGTTTTACATTACAACTTATCAATGAGTTAGGAAAAATGATGTTCCCTTTCCCCATAATAACAGAGCCTTCATCCATAAAAAGGACATTAGGTGCTACGACGTTGGGGAATTCCACATTGGGATTTGTTATTTTACCGACAACAGCTCTGAGCACTTTAGGGCTACCCAAAGCAATAGCGACGGAGATAGGTTTGACCCATTCATTCAAAGCATCTATTCCTCCAAGAGCCTTTCCGTATTGTAATTCTGTTCCTGCCTCAAAGGCATCATCAAAGAAACCAATAAAATTCCATGTAGGTTTTTCTTTATTGATCTGTTGTATAATACAGGCTAACTCTCTTCCGAAGCCACCTGCTCCAAATATTGCAATATCTTTCATCGTTTTTAATTATGTCCGTTAAATGGTTCCATTGTAGTGTTCTCACTTTGATTAATATCAGCACGTTTCAACACTTTCAAAATAGTAATCCATATCACTTTAATATCTGTCCAAAGTGAAACATGGTCAACATACCAAACATCCAGTTTGAACTTCTCTGCCCAACTGATTGTATTTCTTCCATGGCACTGAGCCCATCCACTAATACCTGGCCGCACCTCATGCCTGCGAGCCTGCTCTTTTGAATAAAGAGGCAGATATTGTACCAATAGTGGTCTTGGGCCTATCAGTGCCATATCCCCTTTGAATACGTTTATCAATTGTGGTAGTTCATCAATAGAGGTGCTTCTTACAAATTTCCCCACCTTTGTTATTCGATCCTCATCTGGCAAAAGATTTCCATCTGCATCCCGTTCATCAGTCATGGTCTTGAACTTAATGACCTTAAAAATCTTGCCGTTCTTTCCTGGCCTCTCTTGGAAGAAGAAAGCACCAGCGCCCTTATTAGCGAAATGGAGCCATATCGCGATGATTATCAAAAACCAACCAATCAGCAATAATGCGGTTAGTGAAATAATGAAGTCAAATACCCTCTTAAAGAAATGCTTATACATTTTCAACGGCCTTAAGATATTCCCTTACAATAATCTGTCTATCGAACTCCTTCTCAACTTTTTTACGACCATTTATTCCCATTTGCTTCTTCTGATCGTAGGACAAGCCAATGAACCGTTCAACACCATTAATCAGGCTCTGCGTGTCTTTTACTTCCACCAAGAAACCGCTTATACCATCATCCACTGTTTCTTTACACCCTGGAACATTCGTTGTAATAACAGGTCTTCCATTTGCTGCACTTTCCAAGTTAACATTAGACATGCCTTCATGGTATGACGGCATAATCGTGCAGTGTACTTTAGCTAAGTAAGGGCGAACATCTGAAGTCGTCCCCAAATGAACAACTATTCCTTTTGCCACCAAATCATCTAACTGTTGCTGATAGTCTCCTTCAACCCAACCAAGAATTTGAAATTCAGTATCCGGATACTTTTCTTTGATTACTCTTGCCGTCTCAAAAAACTCATCCGTACCCTTATCTTTCAGCAATCTCGCTATAAACAGAAACTTTATTACTCCATCTTCAGGGTAAACCTGATACTTATGATGCTGAAGGTTGACACCAGAGCCAGGTAGCAAGATAGATTTGTCATTAGCTATACCATAGTCAATGCAGAAAATCCTGTTTGCTTGGTTCTGGAAGAAAATTTGTTTCGCATTACCGATTCCAATTCTATAAAGCGTTACTGTCAGTTTCTGTAGCCACCCGCCATTTTCCACTGCATCACCTAAACCAGTCACATTGGCTATTTGAGGTGTACCGGTAAGACGACATGCCATTCCTCCATAAATATTGGGCTTGATTGTATAGGTCAATACAACCCTGGGGGTTAACTTCTTTATCAACTTCCGATAAGTTAGCATTAGTTTCAAATCCGCCAAGGGATTCATTCCACGGCGGTTGAAATTGGTTTTGATGATATTGCATCCTATACTTTCAAAGTACTTAACACGCTCATCATCATCTGGTTCTGATATATATAAATCATAACCAGTTTCAACGATAGCCTTCATAACCTCCTTTCGAAAGCTATGAAGACCACCGATATTATTGGTAAGTACTAATACTCTGTTTGTAGCTTCTTTAGAGTCTGCCATCAACTATACTCCTATCAAGAGTGCACTTCACATCAAAAATCACGTGTTTATCCTTTAGAAAAGCTGGTACATTCATGCCGTCAAACTTCTTGTGGGCAACAGCGGCTATTGCAGCATCAAACTTCTCGGTGGGTAGTTTGTTTACCACCTTAATTCCATATTCATGTTCCACAATGACAGGATTGGCCCAAGGGTCATAGACGGTGATGTTGAGATTGTACTCCTTCAAAGCCTTGTAAATGTCAATGACTTTAGTATTACGTACATCTGGGCAATTCTCCTTGAAAGTGAAGCCAAGGATAATGATATTAGAGTTCAGCACCTGAATACCCTTCTTTAACATCAATTTGATAGTCTCAGTAGCAACATATTCACCCATGCAATCGTTCATACGACGACCAGCAAGGATAATCTCAGGATTGTATCCGTGACGCTGAGCGCATTGAGCCAGGTAGTAAGGGTCAACACCAATGCAGTGGCCACCAACCAGACCGGGGCGGAAAGGAAGGAAGTTCCACTTTGTGCCGGCAGCTTCCAGAACATCAAGGGTATCAATACCCATTTTGTTGAAGATCTTAGAGAGTTCGTTTACGAAAGCGATGTTGATATCTCGCTGGCTGTTCTCGATAACCTTGGCAGCTTCTGCTACCTTGATAGTAGGAGCAAGGTGGGTTCCAGCGGTAATCACTGAGGAGTAAACCTCATTGATGTATTTACCAATCTCAGGGGTAGAGCCAGAGGTGACTTTCTTAATGTGCTCTACGGTATGCTGCTTATCACCCGGGTTGATACGCTCAGGGCTGTAGCCACCATAGAAGTCCACATTCATCTTAAGACCACTGACCTTCTCAACTACGGGAATGCACTCATCTTCAGTAACACCAGGATAAACAGTAGATTCATATACCACCACATCACCTTTGCTAATGACTTTACCAACAGTAGTCGAAGCTCCGACCAACGGAGTGAGGTCAGGATTGTTGTCAGCATCAACGGGAGTAGGAACAGCCACAATGTAGAAATTGCAATCCTTAATCTTTTCAATGTCACTGGTGCAGATGAATCCACGATTTTTGATGGCATCCTGGAGAATGTCATCAGCTACTTCCAGTGTAGCATCGTGACCAGCCATCAAAGCGTCACAACGCTTCTGGTTCATGTCAAAACCCACAGTGGGGTACTTTGTGGAAAACAAGCGAGCCAGAGGCAGGCCAACGTAACCGAGACCGATTACACAAATTTTAGTATCCTTCATTGTTATAAACTTTTATAATTCAATTACAAATTCGCTTTATACCAATCAATGGCTTCTGCAAGACCTTTCGCGAAGTCATACTGCGGATCATAGCCCAACATACGCTTTGCCTTGCTGATGTCAGCATTGCTATGCTTGATATCACCAGGACGGTCAGGACCAAAGTGAGGTTCAATATTCTTACCCAGGGCTTTGGTAAGGTTATAGTAAATATCGATCAGATATTCACGTCCACCATAAGCCACATTGAAGGCTTCACCACTGGCCTCATCAGGTGCCAAGCATGCTTTGAGGTTGGCCTCAATGACGTTCTCAATATAGGTAAAGTCACGGCTCTGCTTACCATCACCATTGATAGTGGGCTGCTCGTCATTAATCAGCATTTTGATGAACTTGGGGATCACTGCAGCATAAGCACCATTCGGATCTTGACGACGGCCAAACACATTGAAATAACGAAGGCCAATGGTCTTGAGGCCATAGTGCTTTGTGTATTGTTTAGCCCACTCTTCATCTGCACGTTTGGTAAGTGCATAAGGCGAAAGAAGGTTACCTTCTACACCTTCCTGCTTGGGCAGATGCGCCTCGTCACCATACACAGAGCTAGATGAAGCATAGACAAAGGTCTTTACACCCTTCTGACGAGCTGCTTCCATCATGTTCAACGTGCCCTGGATGTTGTTGGCGCAATAGAACAACGGCATCTCAATAGAGCGAGGAACACTACCCCATGCAGCCTCATTTAGCACATAGTCAACACCTTCACATGCCTTCATACATGTATCAAGGTCTTTGATATCGCCCTTGATAAACTCGTAGTTTGGATTATCCTTGAATAAATCCACATTGGCTTGTTTACCAGTGCTGAGGTCATCAAGACAACGAACTCGATAACCCATTTTTAGGATTGCCTCACATAGGTTAGAACCTATAAAACCAGCTCCACCCGTTACAAGGAATATACTATCCTTCGGGAAATGTAAATCTTTATAATTCATATTATAAATTAAGCATTTATATTCTTATATATCAAATCCAAGCATTTTTCTGTAGCATGACCATAAGCTTGAACATACTTTGACTTAAACTCATGGACCTTCGCCATAATTTCATCCTTATTACCATTCTTGATGTAGTTAATAAGTTCATCTTCGTCCATATGGCCACCTGGTAATGCATCTCTTACATCAAAATAGAGGCCTCTTGTCCTATTGTAGTCTTCATAATCATACGCATAACAAAACATGGGTTTGTCCTGAATACCAAACTCCGCAGTTATACCAGAATAGTCTGATATAAGCACATCTGCAGCTATCATTAAATCCGTGTTCTCCGGATATGAGCTCATATCTATTACAAATTCTGATGAGCTATCAACTTTAACTTTACAAGCGAACACCGGATGTGCTCTAAACCATACAATATATTCATCAGATAATACACTTTCCCATTTTTTAAAATCAATTGGTACAGGCCTATCTGTAAGAATACCTTCCCTATATGTTGGTGCATACAAAATCACCTTCTTACCGGCAGGGACACCAAATTTTTGGCGAAGCTTTAATCTATACTCCTCCGTATAGTTTGCTAACACATCATTTTTGGGGAATCCTATTAACACAGAGTTATCTTCTTTTCCTTTTAAATTATCTCGTTCAAACTCACTCTGAACAAGAAATGCATCACTCATGGTTACTTTTTTGGGCAAGAAAGTTGTTTTAGCATCTACATCTGTCCATCCTAATTTAGGAATGTTACCATGTGCTGTATTTAAATAAAAGGTGTGTTTGCTTTTGAAATTAAGTCCCCGCTCTATATAAACATTGGTTATCCAGCATTTTGCTTTCATTGCCGTAATAAAATAGGCTAATGAATCAATCTTCACCCTATTTTCAATTAGCGGGAACTTAGAAGGATCACGAAATGCCCATACAAGTTTATAATCTTTAAATCGAGGGTCAATTAACATAGCCTGATGAATGCACCTCGGACTGTCGTTATAATATCTTCCGCCATAAGATACAAACAAGATTAACTTGTCATCTGCGGCAGCAAACAACTTCAAAAATTTCAACACTCCACTCATTGTGTAATAATACAATGAGTAGACAATTCTATTATTCTTTACTAAATCTATTAATAATTCCTTCATCTTAATTATATTGAATGGCAGTCAATTCAAACTGGTTTATCTCGAATTTGAACAATCAGGTTCGATAATTCCTTTTATCAATAGTTCAGCTACGTTTTCTGCATTTTGAATGTTTACATTCTTAGGAATCTCAACGTTAAACCTATTCTTTACTTTTTCAATTAATTCATCAGTATAAACAAGACACCCATCTTTAACATTCTCAATGCCATCACAATATATCGAGTTACGGTTCACCTGCTCCATCTCTTCAAGAGAATAGTTCGGAGCCATATACCCCCTCACATCAGCATCCCTTCCATCAATGATGAAAGGATAGCCTCCAATATGACCATCAACACCTGGGGTATGAATCTTAATCGCCTTCTTCTCTCGGATAGCAGAAAGAATGCTGTAGATAATATCAAAGTTGCTGGAGGCATTCATCATATTACGCTTCTGATCAGTAGGCATAGGAATTCCACAGGCTTTATATACCTCATCATGATTAATATCCAGTTCTTTACCCTGGTACTTGATGCTCAGCAATAGCCTTACACCTTCCGTATGGCCTTCCTTGCTGATTACCACATCATGGAAATGGCTCGCCACAAGGGTAATATCAATATCATTAAGGTTGTCAATGCAAAATTTCTCTGCCACAAAGAACTTCATACGAGGAATCAGGTGGTTCAGATTGCCACTACCAAAGTCAAAATAAGGCATACCGGCACTCTTCAGCCAAGGAATAACGGCATCCGAATAAGAGGTATTGATGCTGATGGCATTGCAATCTGCCTTTCCGTAAGCCTCCATAATGTTTTTGCCAAGCAAAACAGACATCGGACTCCAAATACCATATGCACGAAGGTTAGACCAAGAAATAGTACCATACTTCAAACCAGCATAGAGACGGCTGCTATTTACAATGAAGTCTGGTTGAATCTTTCTCAAAGCGGCTTCAACAGAAGCAACATCCTTGAAGTCACAACCTCCTTCAACCACAATCTCACTACGCATCTGTCTACGAATTGTGGCAGCAGTACGAATAATATTTACATCCTGCTGCATCTTCTCAGCATTGCGGCCTACTACAACAAGTTTTAACTGAGGATCTGCTAACGACACTAGATAGTCCAGCAGATAGCATCCCACACTTCCCAAGCCAAAGATGGCAATGGTTATCTTCTCACCTCCGTCTAATTTCTTCTTTAGGAGGTTCAACTTCTCGTTTAACGTCTTCATTTGCTTAATGCTTTAATTGCCTCACGGTAGTCTGCCACAGTATTGCAGTTAAACCAGAGGTTGATTCGTACTAAATCTAATTGTGAACTCTTATATGCGCCAAAATATTTTTGAATAATCTCCAGATTAGTTCCCTGCTCCTGTTCAGGAGTCAAGAACTGGCATATCTCCCTCACCCTACTGGGGTTCATAAACTTCCACATCTGGCCGGAATTATAAATGGCCGTAAATGGTTCGTGAATCTCTAAGCAGGAGTGGCTGGTATCGTAGATATAATGAGGATAGTTGCTGGCATCAAAATAGAGCGCAACAGCTTTATTCGAAAGAATGGGCTCATTATTCACAGAGATGACATCCTTCTTGGAATTGAGTATCTTCTCTACACTCTCTGTATCAAAGAACAAATCTCCCTCAATGAAGGTTATCTCATCAGCTTTTTCCGAAACCACTTCAATTCCTTTAAGCAAACTATAACCTGAACCATAATCGTGATAGTGGTCGTTATATACCAACTTCATCTTACGGTTCACATCCTTCATTTCGTTGCGGATGAACTTTTCCAAGTCCTCATACTTGTAGCCTCCCACAACAACAATCTCGTCCACCAGATTAAAAGCCTTATGAACTTGCAGACTAATCAAGGAGTTGGCAGGAGTGTCTTCATAATAAAGGCACTTCAGTACATCCTCTTTTGTATCTTTATTGAAGCGGCTGGACATACCGGCCACTGTGATAATGAGGCTCTTCATTACTTTTCTATTGATGCAACACACATATCCAGACCCTTATCAAGCGTAATGATAGGAGTCCAGTCAGTACGGGTACGTATTTTTTCAGTATTCAGAATTCTACGCTCAGGGTCAGAACTACGATAGCCATTGAAGATAATCTCCGGCTTGGGGAGTCCCATCTTCTCCGCAATCTTGTAGGTCAGGTCAATGATAGTGATTTCCTCGTCGGTAGCCACATTATAAACAGTGCCATCAAGAGCCTTGTCTGAATTGATCAAAGCCATTACCGAACGACAGCTATCAATATTATGCAGGAAAGCACGACGGTTCTTCTTGGAGTTCTCCAGCAAGGTTACTGGACCCTTCTCCAGCAATTCATTGATGATGTGGGGAATAATATGCTTGGCAAAGCGCTCGTGCTTACTATACACGTTGGCAAAACGGATGGAGCACCCCTTTATCTTGCCCTTATCCACGACATCCTTCATAAAGAATTCCGTCATCAGTTTGCCACAGGCATAGCTGGTGCGTTGGCTGTGCTCAGCTGTTGACATCATTAGGTAGTCACTCTCACGAACACCACCGTTCTCGTTCCAGGACTGCATTGAATACACCTCGCTGGTAGAACAGTTAATGTAGGTGTCAGCATTAACAAGGATAGCCTGCTCTAAGAACGACTTCATGGAGATCACATTGGTTTCCCAAGTGTGCTCCACCTCGTAGAAGTGTTCTGTATGTACTACAGCTGCACAATTGATATACACGGTTCTGTCATAATCACCCTTCTCGCGCAAAACCTGATCTTCGATGGCCTTCATCTGGCCTGCATTGTTGATATCGTATTCATAGAACACGAAACCAGGGTTGTCAAGATACTCCTTTACAGTATCTATTGAACTTGCAAAGAAGTTATCAAAGCCAATGATGCGGCTATCCTTCTCCACCACTAATATTTGTCTCACAAGCTCGCTACCGGTCATTCCGGATGCGCCACTTAATACATATAGACTTTTCATATACCTAATGTTAATCTATCTTTATAAAACTTATCTACACTATCACTAAAAAGTGTTTGCTCTTCTTTCACATCATACCAAACGCAACGATGCTCGTAATTGCCACTCTCAACGTCCAATATGCCGTACTGAGCATAAGGGTTGTGGTTACGAGGCTGTCCTACAGAGCCAGGATTGATAAAGATTGTCCGCTTCTTGTTACGATACTCTACATTATCAGAGGCGAAGAAATGCTCCACATAATGAGGAACGTGTGAGTGACCACTGATAACATAATCGTATTCCGCAAAGCGTTCATCATTCATCTTATCAATACCAAACTTGCCCCAATATGGATCATCCATATTGCCATGCATGAACAGAATGCGTTTACCACCTATCTCCTTTTCTTCCATACCTTGACGATTCATACACTTATTAAGATACTCACGAGAGTCCTCAGTCAGTATGGTATTGGTGTATTTTAGTACAGCCCTCCCCCTATCAGTTGCAAACCTATCAAGGCTTCCTCCAAATATTGAATACTCGTGGTTACCCCATAGATTAACAATAAGAGGTTTAGGTAACTGCTTTGCAATTTCAATGGCCTCGTTAGGTCTGGGGCCATAATTCACGAAGTCACCCAGTAATGCAAAAGAATCAACCTCACCAATACTCTCAATATCTTTGAGAACCGCTTGAAGAGCAGTTACGTTGGCATGAATGTCTGATAGCAGGACTAAACGCATCATTTACTTTTGGAGGAATGCCATTAAAGAATTTTTATTCTGAATAGGTGTAGTTGTAGGTCTGCCAAGATCTTTTCGGTTTCCTTTCTTCACACATACCTGCAAAAGTACGGGGCCTTCTACTACCCTTAATGCCTTCAAACACTCTAACAAGTCTTCTTTATTATCTACACTAAAAGCATTCTTGTAGCCAACAGCTTTAGCTACAGCAGGTAAATCAATCTTCAAACCTACTGTAGGCTGGCCACCAACAGAATCGTGAGCACCATTGTTGAACACTATGTGAACATAGTTCTTTGGTGCCTTGTTAGCCACAATAGCCATACTACCCATGTGCATAATGGCAGCACCATCACCATCAAAGCACCACACTTTGCGGTCAGTCTTTGCCATTGCAATGCCCAATGCAATCTGAGAAGCGTGTCCCATTGAACCAACGGTCAGGAAATCACGCTCATGACCCTGATTCATAGCCGCACGGTACTCAAACAACTCACGACTAATCATACCAGTGGTAGAGACAATGCAATCCTTCTCTCCAAGTGTTGCAGCAACAGTCTGGATAGCTTCTTCACGGGTCATTGTGAGGTCATTCACTTCCACGTTCTGAAGCTTGTAGTCCTCAAAGGTATCCTTCTCAATGACCAAAGCAAATACTTCCTTGCTGCAAAGAGCCTTAGCTGCTTTCTCAATCTGCTTAGCAGCTTTGTCTTCCTCTTTGGAGAGAACTTCATAGTTCACACCCATCACATTCAGCAGACCAGTTGTAACTTTACCTTGTTTTACGTGCTGTGGTTCATCGTGAACACCAGGGCGGCCTCTCCAGCCAATCAGAAGCAGTACTGGAATATTGTACACTTCCTGGTCGGTAAGTGATGCCAGCGGGTTAATGATATTGCCCTCTCCACTGTTCTGCATATACACACAGGCGGGCTGGCCAGTTGCCAGATAATGACCGGCAGCAAGACCTACGGCTGCACCCTCATTGGCTGCAATGATGTTGTGTGCTGCATCAAAATGGTCTGTAATGTATGCACAAATGTTCTTTAGCAGACTGTCAGGTACACCGGCAAAACAGTCAATTCCCTTCTCTCTTAATGCCTCAATAAAAAACTTTGGACTTATCATGGTTCTGCTCCTTTCCTTATTTCTTCTTGGTTCCTGGAATGAGGTTCAAAATCTGCTTGATAGGCATGCAATACTCTTCGGAGGCTTCTTGACAGCGAGTGGTTTCAAGAATGCGCTCTGCACACTTCACCATAGCAGGATATGCACTACGTAACATGTGGTTAGCATAGATAACAATGTTAATACCCCATTCTGCGAGTTCAGCTTCTGTGAACTGACCATAAGTAGTAGGAACAGCCACAATAGGCGTATGGTTATCTACTTCACGGAAACGCTGGCAGAACTCCTTGATGTCCTGACCATCCTTATTCTTAGAGTGGATCATAATACCATCAGCACCAGCTGCAACGTATGCATGGCAACGTTCAAGAGCATCCTCAACGGGCTTGCCGGCAATCAAAGACTCACAACGAGCAATAATCATAAAGTCACGCGTAACTTGTGCCTCCTTACCTGCCTGAATCTTAGAGCAGAAACCTTCAATTGAATCCTGAGTCTGAACTGCATCAGTTCCAAAAAGACTATTCTGCTTCAATCCAACCTTATCCTCAATGATAACAGCAGAAACGCCAAGACGCTCAAGTGTACGGACGGTGAACACAAAGTGCTCTGTCTTACCACCGGTGTCACCATCATAGATTACAGGTTTGGTGGTCACTTCCAGAGAGTCATTCAGGTCGTGCAAACGAGTAGTCAGGTCAACAGCCTCAATGTCAGGTTTACCCTTACTGGTAGAATCTGTCAATGAACTAGCCCACATACCATCATACTCACGTATTTCGTTACCCACTTCAACTTTAGTGTGCTCAATGATAAGGCCGGTGAGACCGCAATGGCTCTCCATAATGCGGACAATAGGCTTTGCTGAAATGAGTCTTCTTAAAGAAGCCAAGCGAGCCTGTGGTGTGACACCCAGGGAATCCATGGCTTCCTTTAAGCTTGAAGCGGAAATACCCTTAGTGTAAGGAACTTCAATCACCTCACCACCAAGGTTCTCCATAACTTTAAATACTTCGTCACGGATGTACTTATCGGGACCATACTGCCAATCATCACCATGTATGATATAATTTGGCTTGTACTTCACCAGATTGGGCACATAGCTCCAATCGTCTTGCGGCACAATGGTGCTGACGCCCTTAATGCTCTCTATCACTTGCTTCCGTTGCTCGTACGTCAAGTAAGGCAATCTCTTATGCGTTGCGATAGCCTTATCGGTATAGAGTCCAATCATCACGTCACCATACTTGGTGGCTTCATTGATGATATTAATCAAACCTGGATGCATGATATCGCCAATCATGCCAAGATAAACTTGTTTATTCTCCATATTTTTATATTTATGTATTTATTTATATTAGTGCTAATTCCTATGTTCTATTATTTTTTTTTAAGAATAAACACCCTATACAAAAACCTGTTAGCAGTACCGTTGGCAATCCAAAGATATTCATTAAGGAACTTGTTTCTTTGTTCGGATACTCACACTTATCAAAACTTACCTTCCGAGGTTCTTGGGTATTTGGCTTTAAAGATTTGAATATGGTATTCTTTACAACATTATCGGATATTGCGGAATCTACAAAATCCAGTGAATTAACTTCGCACGAATCGATAACCACATTGTAACTGTTCTGATAAAGAGATAATCTTCCATCCATCTTACAACGAATAACCCGAACTGAGGATTTTTGATTTAGATTATACGTTAAAAAGTCGTTATCATTATAATTCCCTGAAAACTGGCAGTCTTCAATCAAAATATTTTGTACTATGGTATTGTCTTTGTCGTTAGGCTCAATATCTATTCCTCTTCCTGGAGCCGTATAACGAATGCTACCGGTATTAATAAAATGGCAATCAACAATATGAATATTCTTCCCCGCAATCAAACTTAATCCCTGCCTTCTTCCTGAGTCACAGGTTACTTGTTCTATCCTTACGTTTTCAGAGAATTCTTCTTTAGAGATTTTTGACTGACCCAAATAAATACAATCGCCCCAGCAATTCTTTATCGTTATATTTTGGATTGATACGTCTCTTGAGGACGTAATATTCACTCCCATTCCCCACTCTCCTTCTGTTCCTGTATGGCTAATAACATCACCAACTATGCACCCACTACCCGATATAGAGACATTGTATTTATTCGATATTTCAATTATGTTATATGTTCCTAAACTGTTTGGTTGGAGTAAAAGATTACCTTCAAGCAGAATAATAGTATTGCTATTAGGCCTTAAGCAACTAAATATATCATTATTTACTTCAACAGCATAGTCCCCTTTCGAAATAAATAGCACCCCAAGATAGCCATCAGAAGTTAAAGAGCACATATTCTGAAAGTTACGTGTATTAACAACAGCTTCAAGCCCAAAATCAAACCACTTACTATATATATGCTCTACATTCCATCGTCCTAATACAATAATGTCATTGAAAATAGTTTTTTCGGATGAAGCCTTTACAGATGACTCTTGTCCTATTATTGTGCCGTGAGTTAGGCAACCAGATCCCTTAAACACTATTTTTGCGTCCTCGGGTATGGTGATGGTTCCTCCCCTCAAATTATAACGATGCCTAATTATATATTCATCTGCTTTCCTATTGAACATTGACTGAGTTAAAACACATTCCCCGTCAATTCTATTCCGAGGTAAAGTAATTCTTTTTGCTTCAACTTCAACCGATGAAAATAGAAGAGCAATTAGTATTAAACAAAATATTCTACTGAGAGTTTTCATTATTCAGAGTTTTGCGAGTGCTATTAATTGCGTTCTCGAGGAAAGCGCTTCTCTTTTGCTCCAGTAGTTCTGGATCATACTCTTTCGCATGAGCATGATTCTTCTTAGCTTCTTCAACCATTCTCTCGGTGGTCATCTTTAGAATTAAATCCTTTAAGCAATTTACTTCTTCTCCATTATATGAAAAGAGAAATTCATTGCTAATAAGTTCTGGTATTCCACCAACATCAGAGCATATACAAGGCGTTGCCTTAGTCATTGCCTCCAAAATAGTTCGAGGGAGTCCTTCTGAACGACTTGGATGCAAATAGATATCAATCTTTTCGAACCAGTTTAGAACATCGTCATGACTATATTCACCCATGAACTGAATCATATCATCTACTCCAAGATCCATAGCCAAAGTCTTCAATATGGACTGATCTCCCGTACCTACTAATTGGTAAACATACTCATTATGCCCATCCTTTTTTAATTCAGCCAATGCTCTAATAACCGTATCTTGACCTTTAATAACTGTTGCCACGTTACCAGCAGAACCCAAAACTATAGGCTGTTTTAACTCCTTTATTCTATTTAATCGGGTTGTAAGGTAAACATTACTCATGTCAAGGAATTCCACATCAGAACATCCTAAAGATTTTCCGGGACACGGATACCTGCTTTGCAGATATTCTTTAGTCACATACAAAGCATAGTCAGCATGATTGATTACATATTTCGCCATGTATAGCGTCGGGTATGCAGCAAGACGCACCTTTAGGCTTGAATGGTTCCTCGTTGTATAAAATACATCTCCATTTACAATAGCCATATATGGTATATTATGCTTATGACAGTATCTTGACGCGAAATAAGCAGCTATACCAAGTCTCAGATAACAGAAATCTGCATCTTTTACCGCATCTATAACTAACTTGTAAGTCGGAATAATACTTGTTAATTTCCTGAAGTTAGGGACTTCTACATACTGTATCCTCTCATTGGTTATGTCTTTATACTTGGCCACGACGTTGGCATCATTAGATTGAATAATGCCCGCATAGACTGTGAGAGTGTCGTCATAAGAAAGCCCACTTAAATAACGGCTAAAAAAGTGTTCTGACTTAGAATGATAATACTTTCCGTTAAAGAAATCTATTTCTTCATTCTGAATATATACTACCTTCATTTTATTAATTCTAATGTCTCCTTGAGCGGAGGTACTGTCTATACAAAATTTTAAAGCGTTTGAATAAATCAAAATTATAGTTTACGAAATCAATAGCCTCATATTCTCCAACATTAGAATAAGTGTGCAGCTTATCAACTCCTTTCTTTCCGCTTACCTTAATTTTACTGTTGGCTAGTATTTCAATCTGCTCTTCTTTAAAGTGACCATCTACATAATCAACTTTATATAAAGCAGTTCGTTTGCCGTATTCTCCTTCGCCAAGCTGTACAGGCCTGTACAACACCCCACCGTCTCCCTTAAAAAACTGTCCTGCAGAACGGCCTATATTCTGTGTATAATAAATTGATTCTATATATTCCAATTCAAGTTGGTCAACATTAAATTTGTATATCTTTGTCTCATACCGACCTCTCTGGTCAATATATACGAAAATATACATATTTCCCTCGTACCAACAAAAAGTAGGGTCAACGTAATTGACATCCTCAACGAGGTTTTTCACTTTAACCCATTTGTCTGGAAAAACTGCAGCTTCATATAGTTCCAAATTCATCCCTTCACCCGATTCTGGTATCATATAGTTTTTCCCTTTGACCGAGAAAATATTCGGGAAGGACATGTGATAATTCGGACTTAGAATCAATTTAAACTCAGATACTTTATCCCCGTATAACTCAAAATATCCAAGTTCGCCCTTCATCGTCTTACGGTTAAAAGCCTCGCAAAACAAATACGTTTTCCCATCATTCTCATATAACAAAGGGTCAGCAAACCAATAATCCTTTGTGTTTGGAATTTTTTTGAAAGATTTATCATAAAAATCGCCTTCACACTTCTTTCTGAAGGCTATCTCCCAGTCTCCCGATATAAAGAGTTTTCTAAATAAAGAATGAAATGTCATATCTTCTAATTGTTCAACTGTTCTTCAACTATAGTTTTCATTATTGCGGAAATATCTGTAGACTCATAGAAGTCGCGAGAAGCCTTTGACATCTCAGTATAATGATCATCAATATACTTAATGGCAGAAGTTACAGAATCGATAGAAAGATCAGAACATACAGCAGCTCCGCAAGCACCTACCGTATTTTGTAAGCCTGGGATTGTATTAGCAATCATTGGAACTCCATATGCTCCGTATTCATATATTTTGTTTGGAGCACAAAAGGCATTATTAAGTACTTTATCCCCATTATAAAATACGATTCCGGCAAAAGCTCTGCTCGTAACTTGTAAATGATTAGGTGCTGTAATATATTTGGAGCAATAGACCTTACTTGATTTTTGCTGTATTTTTTCAAAAATGTTGTCACGATCCATTCCCATTAACAACAAGACATAATCACCTTCTGTCTTGTCTATGGCAGATACAATATTATTTAATGATTCTGAATCATCAATAAGCCCTTGATATATGATTATTTTTTTATTATCTAATTTACTTAGAATTGCAATTGCATCAGGATCTGTTGGCTTATCCCCCTTAGGTGCTATCTCATATGGTTTATTGGGCATTACATAAGGTAGGGTATCCAATTTCCACCAATACTTCATTATATAGGCTCTAGTTACTTCACATGATATTGTAAACTTAGCCTTTTGTGCTAGTTTCTTCAGCAGAAACATTCTGAATGGATGGTCATCCAAAAGTTCAAGGAAAGTTATGGCATATTTCCCGTCTTTCAGGTAGGAGGTTCCTCTCATACTTAATAACGTTTCAGCATTACCAAACCATAAAAGAGTGTTGGACAATTCTCTTTGTTTTAGTTCTCTTGACAGGCTTTTCCTAAAACTAATGTAATTGGACAATTTATCCAATGCCCCCCTATATATACCCCTTTTATCTACTAACTCCTTATACGGAATACCTTCTTCTTCCAAAATCCTTGTAACCTTTGGAGAACAAGAGCCATATAACACTTCCACATCTACTCCAAGTTTTTTCAACAATCGTATTTGAGTAACACATGGAGGATAGACGTGCAATGTGGACTTTACTATATATAATACTTTCTTCATTTTTCCCTTGTTTCTTCGATAACCCTGCCTAGAGCTTCTATATTACCCTTACCAAACACTAAATCTGGTTCCATATAATTACCTTCAGCCCATTCGTTCCACGACTTAAGGAACACAAGTTTATTTTTCTTCGGCTTAACTCCGTTCAAAACTAATTTTACCACCTGCCTCCAAATAACAGGATTGCAATGAGTATACACAACACCCCTTCGAGATGCTCTAGGAGTATTATCCCAATTTGGTATCAATTGGGGAGCAACAGTCTCTTTCGAATCATATTCATTGTCAAAGCCATGCTTTAAGAATCTTCTATAATCCTGCTTGCGGAGTATTCCAAAATAGCTATGGAATAGACTATACAACTTAACCTTGATGTGGTTACCGAAAGAGGAAATATCATTACCTATACGGGCGTCCTGTTGAGGGGTTACACAATCAAATCCTTGTTTTATTATTGTTTCATAATCTCTATTAAACCGCATCAACCCAACAAAATAGAAACTTGGCGCAATCCCCATTTCTTTAATCCATTTATTCCATTGGCAAATGAATTCGTTGACCTTAGGAAATTGCAGAGGATTATAAATATAAAAGATTGGACGTCCATCAAAAGTCAAGTACCTTTTGTCTTTGAAAAAAGGCAAACAATACTCAAAATGCTTTCTGTTATCTCCCTCACCGGGATATGTCTGTTCTTTTAACAATATATCTTTGCCTTTGTCCTTACTCCATAATTTTTTATACCAGTTTTCATTAGCCCATGCAAAACAAAATGGAAAGTCTAAGTCTGGATTATTCAGCATACGCTCAGCAGGCTTATGAAGCTCCATATTGCCAGCCCACCAATAATGCCAGTATGCAAAACCGAACACCCCTGCTTCTCTGGCAAGTTCAGCTTGTTTTATTGCGACCTCTGGGATTCGCAAATCATAATATCCCAAATCAGCTGGTACTTTTGGCTGATAATGTCCACGAAATAGCGGTTTTGCCTTCCCAACATTTGTCCACTCAGTAAACCCTTCCCCATAATATTTATTGTTCAACTCATTGGGTTCAAATTGTGGAAGGTAATAGGCTAATATCTTTGCCCTGCCGTCATTATTATTTATTTCCATATTTTGTATTATTCAATTTCATTATTAATTACTAGAAGTCAAAAGTTCCAAACCTGTCAAAATAGTATGATGGGTGATTAGAATCATTTTCCCAATTAAAATAATATGGGTGCATACGTCCCTTTTCCGTCTCACTATAATTTATTTGTTGCTGAACATATCCATTAAGAACATATACAATAAGTACTATAGCCATCAATTTGGGTATAAGTTCCTTTTTGCTTCTAATGATGTCTAGGCTCCATGTCGCTGTAATACATCCCATCAAGCCAAAAGGCATAACTATTCTATCTATCATAAATATTTCTCTGAATAATGAGAAAACAATGACATATACTATATACATTTTAACAAACCAGTGGTTAATTTTCTCATCCGGAATAAACCAAATAATGAAAAAACCTATAATAGAATAATACAATTGTCCTAAAATAGATACTGTCATATCATCATTTACACCAGCGGTCGTCATATACTCATTTAGACGCTCTGTTGTTATACCAACTCCTAGACTAAAATATGCATCAAACAAGCGCAACAAGCTTGCTGCATCAAAAAACACTCCTATTATGCCACTGGCTGCCACAAGAATAAGGGCAGTTTTTTTCTTACGTATGGATATAAAATAAAATGCCGTGAAGAATAAAGATACAATAACCATAAAATTATGAGTAAAGCAGGAGATGATAGTACATGTTGCATAAATCCACCACTTATGTTTTTTATCATCTAACACGGCCATTACACCCACGAAGAAAATAGAAGTAGCCAAAACCTGCCGCATTGCTACAAAGTAGACATAGTAAAACCAAAATATGAAAAAGAGCAAAATTGGCAATACCTTGTAAGACGCATATTTCTTGACTAAATAATATAATGGTAATAAAGATAAAAACGAAGATAACACCAAGTAAAAACGCCAATCACACCATATGCCTCTCACTAATAAATAGTAAAGATTATATAATGGTTCCTGGTACTCATGATTGCCACTCAAAAAATTATTGACATAATCCAAAGTATCAGCACCGACCGACTTAGCTCTCAACCCTATAAAAAACAAAGTAAGCAGAGCCGCTATCTTAAAACATATCTTCTGCTTGCGCTTATCCTTTAGCTCTATCAGAAATAGAACTAAAAGAATAGCCACCATAATAAGATATGGATAATCTATTCTCATATATGCGTAGCTGTATTCCTTAACCTAATCTTTGTTACCAACATTTCGTATCTTCGTCAAAGCTAAACTACCAAGAGCCTTAGGCAATCTAAGCCAAGCACCAATAACCATTTTATAATAGTAAAAAACACCATAATACACAGACATGCTTTCAGAAATGTTTTTTATTATAAAAGATCGCTTTGTTGGCAGCAAAACTTCACTTAAATAAAGTCCGCGTAAAAAAACGAATAGTTCTTTTTTTGTATCTAAGAATGTACTTTGGCTTATTCTACCTTTAATTCGCCAATCATTTACAATATTTAAGAAACCAACCCCAAAGGTATAAAAGAGATCATATCCTCCCTTTCCTTCTTCACTCGCCATTTTTTCATATACACCGTTCCAAATAATGTATTTTGAATCTTCTTCAGGTCGTAAATCGAAAAGGAAAACTGTGTGTGGAAACATTGAATCAATTGTTCTTGACCTTAAATTGTTTAAGTCCTCTTTCCACGCTCCAGTTCCACAACTCCAACTTGTCCAGACACCTAGACGCTGGACGAATTCATCTGTACTTGAACATTCTATAAACTCACCACCTTTAGCATGACCTTCCGCACAATAAATAATAGGTTTAGAATATTGATATCTTCTTACAAGATTCAACAATGCTTCAATACTCCCGGGAAGCAACTTGCTCCTATGATTGAGCATTTTGCAAAAAAGTCCATTACATTGCTCAAATGCATCAATTTGATTAGTAAACCCTTTAGATGTTGTTTTAAAATACTTGAAGTTGGGATATTCATACTTTTTTACAGCCACACCCAATTCCTCGCTCTCCCCGTTGTCGGTCACAACTACCTCAAACAGGTTATTATCGATGCCCTGAGAGTATATACTATCTATCACTGGTATTACCCATTCAACAATCCCATTAGTCGGAATACAAATAGATAATAAAAGCTGGTTATTCTCCATTTTTCGCTTCTTGAATATATAATTGATAAACTGGATTTATCTATAACTGCCGGAAACTATGAACCTTTAACATCACTAGGGTCATATAATTCTTTGATAATACGTGCTGGAACTCCAGCAACTATAGTGTATTGTGGAACATCTTTAGTAACAACTGCGTTAGCTGCTACGATTGCTCCTTTCCCGATTCTCACACCTGACAGAACGGCGACTTTATCACCAAGCCAAACATTATCCTCAATGATAGTTGCTCCTTTGGAGAACACTTCTCGATTAACTGGTGGCATATCAATATCAGAATAATCATCTCTGCCATGGCTATTATCAGTAATTACTACAAAACGCCCAGTCAAAACCCCATTTCCTATCTGGACTCTATTGATGGTAGTAATATGAGTATACTCCCCAAAATTGCAATTATCACCTACTTCCAAACTACCATATTTTTCCATATATTGAAAATGATATGATTCAATCACACATCCTCTCTGAAAATTAGTATGCTTCCCTATTATCATGTCTTGAGGGTTGACAATAACCATATCTTTCCCTAGAGTAGATTCTTTGCCAAAACAAGCGAATCTTCTCTGAAGACGCGCCGTACGAAAACTGGTGCGAGCTGATGATAATACTCCATAGGTTTTAACAATAGGAGCCTCTAACAATCCTACAACCCTTCCAATAATAGAAGAAATCCAGTATAGAGTCTTTTTAAGTGACATATTATACTAATAACGAAAGTTAATTATACTCCATTTTTACATCGTGATAAAACTGGGTAATGCCATCTTTAATATTAATAGGACAGAAGCTTATAAGATTTCTTAGCTTATTGATATCAAGTATAACCGAGGACACATCCACCTGACGAGCTTCTATGTAGTCAACATTAACTTTTTCTTTTACAATACTGCGTAATACTTCTACAATCTCATTAATACTATAGCCAACGCCACTTCCAATATTAATTGTTTCATTTACAATGCTATCATTCGCCAAAAGATTAACAACAGCTTTTCCCAAGTCGTCAATATAGATGTAATCTCGTACTAATTTTCCATCTCCCCATATTTGTATACTCTCACCTGCCATAATTTTCCCTAAAGCGACAGCAATTAATCCCTGTTTACCGTGGAGATTCTGACCCTTTCCATATGGGTTAGATGGCCTTATGATGACATATCTTAGATGCTGTGTTCGATTCATATAAAGAATACTATTTTCCATCATCTGTTTGGACCAACCATAATACGATATCGGAGCCATAGGATCACTCTCTTTAAAAGGAGATACTTCACCCTTTTTGTCTCCATATATTGTCCCCCCAGAGGAGAAATAAACAAATTTTATATTTCTCTCACAACAGAGTTCCATTAATCGGATAGAAGGAAATATTATATTTGTAAATTCTCGTTGGTAATCATCAAAATTGCTAGCAGGTATCAAAGACGATACTAAGTGAATAACTGTATCAATATTATTTTCAATAATAATTGACTTAACCAAATCCAGATTGGATATTTCGCCTCTAAATAAGGTTACATTAAGGTTGTCTAACCTATATGTTGACGCAAAATCAGGTTCTAGAACGAACAATTTATCCTCTGTTGGTTTTTCTAATAAATGTCGAATAATGTTTGACCCAATAAAACCGGCACCTCCAATTAATAAGCATCTCATATTAATAGAAAACTATTTATTTCTTTGAAACAAATTTTGAGAAGAAACCAACAATTATTTCTTTCTCCTGGATGTTAAAAATAAATGTGAAAACAAAATATGCAATAACTCCCAAAGCGCCACCTATAAACAACTGGCCATATGGGTTGCTAACTACCATCAATAAAAGATAAACCAACCCACATGATGCAAGGACGGCTAGGACAACGTCCATTTGAGATTTTACTTGCTCACGTATTCCAATGCCAATCTCCTTTCGTAAAATAAATAAATTAACCATCACTTCAAATAACGACCCAATAACCACACCCCAACAAATGGCATTGATACTTATAGTAAAAGTATATATCAATATTGCCAAGCTCACACCCCTCTTAAGCATCTGATACTTAAGCAATATACCTGAATGACCAATAGCCGCCACTGGATTAGATGATTGTAATATAATGGGATAAAGCATGAAGTTCAAACAGAAGATTTGAATATATGGCACAGTTTCTAACCATTTATCCGTTAATAGCACCAGTATCAAGGGTTTAGCCAACACTATCATCAAGCCCATCAATGGTAATATAATATAATGAGAAAGATGCAGATACTTTATGTATGCTTTCTTCAATTCTTCATTATTATCTTGAACTTCAGATAGGACTGGATAAATAATCCTATTCATCACCTCTGCCACATTAGCAGAGGGAAACTGGCTTAATGTAAATCCTCTGTTATAAAAAGCTAAATCAGCTGAAGTATATTTCTTTCCTATAATTAGGTTATTAAGATTTATGTATATACCCGTTAATATATTTGACAACATCAGTTTTGATCCAAAGCTAAAAAGCCGTTTAAAAGAATCAACTGAAAAAACCAAACGAGGTTGCCAATGGGAGTAATACATCAGCATAATAGATCCTATCAGTTGATTTAGCAACCCCTGAATAACTAAGGCCCAAACTTCTAGTCCAGCATAGGCACAGACTATACCTGTCGTGCCGCTAATTATTACAGCAATTAGACCAGCCTTAGTTTGAGTCTTAAAATCAAGATTAATTGTAAGTCGAGTCTTTTGTACAATCGATAAGCTAGAAAAAATTAGGTTTAATGCAATTACTCTGGTTATCGTTATTAGCTGTGGCTCTTCATAGAATCTGGCAATTAGGGGTGCACATAAGAAAAAAAGTAAGTACAATAGCAATGCTATTCCCATATTGAAAAGAAACACGGTACAATAATCCGTATCATTCCTATCCTTCTTTTGTATTAAAGCATTTGCAAAGCCCCCGTCGATGAATAATTGTGAGAACGTGATAAACACCTGAATCATCACAATTAGACCATATGCACTCGGTGATACAATACGAGCAATAATAATCCCTAATACAAAGCTAACTCCTTGTATTGAGAATCTCTCCGCAGCACTCCATATAAAGCCTCTTGAAACTTGAGACATAAACGAGCTAATATTTATAAGTATAACTCTTCTATCTATCAGTTAAGCGCCCAATACAAGTGGGCTCTCCTTATATTTAGTTATATGATCTTTAATCGAGACTCCTAAAGCCTTTAGCCCAAAATACAAATATGCTTCAAATGAAAAAAGATTTGCAGAAAGCCAACTATTATATGAAGGTGCATATTTACTATAAATCCTTAGAACAGCCCGTAAGTTACGCCTCATTTCTACAAAAGAAACAACCCTTGGCTTTAAATTATAGTGACTACAGACAACATTGTGACGTAAGAAATATCTAAGAACAGTTGTAACTAAAGCGGACGTCCTTTTAGTCAAATCTTGCTGAAGACATTTCTTTACCTGATTATCAATGTCCAAGATGTCCACGTCTTTCAGAAAAAGCTCATATGATTCCATTCTTTTTTGAGCACCGAAAAAAAGATTATTCTCCGAATAAGAGTAGGATTTAGCACCTTCTAATTCCGGTCTCATGTTTGCATTAATAATAAGAGGCATATAAACAATTACACCATCATATCGAACAGCACAATGAGCATACATCAAATCAAACTGATAATCGAACTTTGGCGGTAAGGCTTTATAATAGTCTTTATTAATTTCCTCATGAAAAAGGTCACTTCTCCAAAAGAAACCAGAAGGATGCTTACATGTATAACTCAGTCGCTTGAGTGCATTTATTCCCTTTTCTACTTTTTCAACATAAATGGGCTTATTGTTAGAAAGATCTACGTAGCCATAGTATGGATTATTTTCTTCTAAATAGTCCAAAAAAGTCGGCATCACATTGGGCGCAATACAATCCTTATCATTTAAGTTTAGAACAAACTCTGACTCATCATTATTATCAAGCGCCGCTTTTGCATTTTGAAGTGCGCCAAGGTTTGTTTGATTTCTTCTCAACTTTAGCCTAGAATCCTTTATCTTCTCTAATTCTTCAAATGTCCCATCGGTGGAACCGTCATCTTGCACGGTAACTTGAAACCGCGTATCGTCTAATGATAAATATTTTTTTACGTCTGATACCACAATATTTTTGCGGTTGTATGACGCTATGCATATACTAAGAACATATTGTTTATTCATCGCGTGATCTCCTTTACATATTTAATAATTGATTTCACTTGCATGATATCTGGTTGACATCCCATCTCTATAGATACAAATCTATCGTATCCTATAGAATATAAAATGTCGAATAATTCCTGATGTAAATAATTGTTTTCTATCTGTTTTAGACCTGGTTCACTAATGTGCACATGGTTAATAAACTCTGAAATCTGTTTTAAATAATTGAGATTCTCTTCGTTATAGATAATTGTTCCTAAATCCACATTAATCTTCACCCCCTCAGAACCACACTTATAAGCCATTTCAACAGCCTGTTCAGTGTAATTCAAAAAACGAGTATTATATATCGTTGGATTTGGTTCTATCGCAATAATGGTATTATGTTCCAACGCATACTCCCCTATCTCATGAAAGAAATCTATTGCCGTTGAATAATTACTGGCTACATCATCTGTATCCCTATTCTTCGGATTTCCAAAAACCAAGTTTTCACACCCAATGGTCTCAGCAAAGTCGATAGCTTTCTTGGTGTAATCAATTAGAATTTGCCGTTCTTCTTTAGAACCAAATACTTTCTCTTGATGACCATACCATATTGATTGCATGGACGGCACTACTAAACCATAATTTTTTTTGAGATTATCTGCCCATTCTTTTGCCTGCGGCAACTTATCATATGGATACTCTGGGAATATTCGTGTAGGTGCTATTTCTAATCCTTGAAACCCAACGTCTTTTAAGAACTGATACATTTCTGTATCATTCTCCTGCGCCCAAGCTATGTTTGATATAGATAACTTAATCATTCTTCCTCTGCTCATTAATAAACAACTTGATATCTTCAAGGAGTTGTTGTTTGCTATAAAGATATCCTTTCTTCCCTCCAAATACCGAAGCATGAATACTCTTTAGATGCTCTACCGGATAAACATTTGCGACTTCATTTACAAAAGGTTTATTATAAATGTACTCAAACAATTCTGACGAAAGAATCGGTTCTGTCGCAATTGTAAGTAATCGAATGTTATGCTCTATTGCCTTCTCTATTACGCCCCATAAATTACCCAGATTGAAATATTGGTACTCGCTACGACTATCAGTAAAGTTTAAGGCACTAAAACCAGTTTTCTCAAAGAAGGTTCTCAATTTCTTTCTATCATCCTTATTTTCTGCAACACATTTATAAAAGCCATCCCCCCTATCTTGGTAAAGCGAGGAAAGCTCGTTCCCAGCAAACAGTTCATTATACTTCTGTGTTTTTAAGAGCGCAGGAATATAGTGGATCATGTCAAAGATAAAATTCTTTTTAATGCCTTGCCCGTATAAAGCTGGTAAGCGTACAATCAAATATTCAGTAAAGTTCTCTTCTACCCATCTCTCAAGATATCTACGGTTTCTTCCGTATGCAGTTCCTTCATTTTCATCAATAAAGGAATTCTCGTCGCCTTCAAAGATGGGATAAACGCTAATTGTCGAAATGAGAACAAGCTTTCGAGGGTTTATCTTTTTAATGTTATCAATTGCGTCCTTGATATTAGCCAAATCTTGCTCAGGGTAATGATTGGCCGTAAACATCTCGGCCCTTATGCCAGCATATACAAGCAGATCCGGCTTACTTCCAAATGCTTCACTAATGTTTTTACTGTTATACTTACCATCAAAAGAGTGAGAAAGACACAAATTCTGCCCCACAAATCCTGTATAACCTACTATTGCTGTTCTCATCATTATCCTTCAGTATTATTGCAGTTTTTCTATTGACTCGAAAATGTAGTCCTTTTTCTTGAACACCAGCTGAACAAGTGTTTGTAAATACTTAATTACCATCGCCAAAATTGCGAAAAGACCACTAAAGCCAATTGAGCTAAAAATCACAGTCGTGGCCCATCCTTCAACGGGGTTACTAAGAATTCTATATACTACGGCATATATTACAAATGTCAAAAATAAAATAAACATGGAAAGAGCCAACCCCAAGGTGATACGATATGCAACATCTGTGAATAGAATTAATGAATCGACTACTCCAGCAAGCCGTTGAGGTCGTTTCTTGTCACCATCTGTTACTGCCTTATATTCTATTACATCCAAATTCAGTCCAGAGTTAGCGTAAGCAGCCTTTCTAAACGGAATCGTTTGAGTCATAGAATACACTCTATTGATAGCTCGTCTTGAAACAAGTCTAAAGGTTTCTACGCCTACATTAAAAGGAAGATGTGCATATTTATTGAATAGCCTATAATAGACACGCGACATAAAGTCAGGCTTCTCATCACGTCTAGCACTAACGATGTCATACCCCTCCAAAGAATGCCTATAAATGTAGTACAACAATTCCCAACCAAAGTCTTCGCAAACACTATCAAATTCATAAACAAAATCACCGATAGACAAATCTACGCCTGCATTCATAGAGGCTTCTTGTCCTTGATGGTAACTCATATTCAAAACTGATAGGACAAGGTTCTGTTGACCTGCTGCATAATCCCGTACTTCTTTTATACAACCATCAGTAGAAGCATCATTAACAACAACTATCTCATATTTCTTAAAATGCTTATCAAGAGCCAAATGAAGTCCCTGAATGAAGTGACCTATTGCCCCAGCATTATTGTAACAATAAACTACGGCAGATATAAAATTTTCTTCTTTATTAATCTGATTCATATTAAAAATTTTATCTGTTCATAAGTATCTCATCTAGATCATAAACTGTATTTATCTTTCCTGACAACACGCTAATAAAAGTAGGGTCATCAGAATACTTTCTTATTACAGTCGGTCTGGAGTCATCAATTTCTGATGCCAAAAGAATAGGCTTCATTGAATAAAGTGTATGATCAAAAGAAAACTCCAAATCATCATTCATATACTTCCTGGCCAAATTACTCATATAAGGCCATGCAGAGTCAGGCTTTGCAGGACAATCATTACAGTTTCCCAATTGATTGGGGGAACAGAATCCGTTACAACGAGCCTGGCAATCAAATTTGGGAAGTGGTTCCTTGCATACAACATGAGGTGTGAACGTGACTGACGTTAATGAATGATATCCGGTCTTTCCAAATGGCATAATAGAAAAGAAGGGACCATCCATAACAGTTAAGCCAACATCTCTAAGCTTATCATCTACGTTGCAAATAATAATCTCACATAGTTCATACTTTATCTTGAATGGCTCAAAGCCCAACATTTCATGAATCTGATTGACAGAGGCATATGTGGCGTTCAGTACAAAATCCGCTGAGATGACGCTCTTATCTTCTAGAACAATTCTATATTCATCAGGATGTTTCTCAAATGCGGATATACGCGCTCCATATATAATTTTAGCGGTGGATAATGTACTAAGCTTTTCAAGGAAATACTTCTTTAAAATCTGTGCATCATATGTATATTCTTCGGTTTCAAAAGCACCGTCACAATAGCCACTTTTAAAATACTTTTCTGGAACTATCTCTTCACATTTAATATGAGCCGCATTGCAGAACCGCTTGAATTCAGTAGCATCGCTCCAAGAAAATTTGCTACTTGTTGCATAGACTTGATTAAACTTTGTAAGTATGCTAAAAGAATAATCTTTATTGAACCTTTCAAAATAACCTGCAGATTTAATAGCGGTAGAATATGAGCGCGGATAGTGATATCCCATATGAACACGAGCCTGGTTAATATAAGTAGCTCGCTTAAAAGCCGCATCATCATGTTCAAGAACAATAACGCTCTCGTTGTTTTGGGCGCATTTTAAGGCCGCATATAAGCCATACAGCCCTGCACCTAATATAATTCTATCGCACTTCATAGTCGGTATAAAAATTATCTTTGATATTGTTCATCGTAGTACTTCTGATAGTCTCCCGAAGTAACATTGTCCAGCCATTCCTGATTATCAAGGTACCACTTAACCGTCTTTTCAATGCCTTCTTCAAACTGAAGGCTTGGCTCCCAACCTAGTTCTTTCTGTAGTTTTGTTGAGTCAATAGCATAACGAAGGTCATGACCAGCACGGTCGGAGACATACGTGATCAAATCCATATCTGGATACTCCTTGGTTCCGTCGCTCCGTAGTTCCGTTCTTCCAAGTGCATCATCCACTGTCTGGATAAGCACTTTAACGATATCAATATTCTTCCACTCATTGAAACCACCAATGTTATAAGTTTCAGCTATCTTACCATTGTGGAAGATGGTATCTATCGCTCTTGCATGGTCTTCCACATACAGCCAGTCACGGACATTTTCACCTTTACCATATACTGGCAGAGGTTTGCGGTGACGGATATTGTTGATGAACAGAGGAATCAGCTTCTCAGGGAACTGGTAAGGACCGTAATTGTTGGAGCAGTTTGTCACAATAGTCGGCATTCCGAACGTATCATGGAAAGCACGAACAAAATGATCACTGCTGGCCTTTGCCGCACTATAGGGGCTATGAGGTTGATACTTCAAGTCCTCAGTGAAGAACTTTTCTCCGTATGCCAAATGGTGCTTGCCGCTACTTGCCTTTGTGGTGAACGGAGGCTCAATGCCTTCCGGATGGGTCATCTGAAGCGCTCCATATACCTCATCGGTACTAATATGATAGAATCTGCACTGGATTCTTTCACCCCTTCCTTCTGCCGTTTCCCCGTTTGACGGGGACACCATCACATATTTCTCTGGCAAGCTTTCCCAATAAGCCTTGGCGGCCTGGAGGAGGCTCAAAGTACCCATCACGTTGGTTTGAGCAAAGGTAAACGGATCTTTAATAGAGCGGTCTACATGGCTTTCAGCAGCAAGGTGAATGATACCGTCCACCTTCTCGTCTTGCATGAGTTTAAGAACGCCCTCAAAGTCACAGATATCCATCTTGACAAACTTATAGTTTGGTTTGTCTTCTATGTCTTTCAAGTTGGCAAGGTTGCCAGCATAGGTAAGCTTATCCAGATTAATAATTTTATAATCAGGATATTTGTTCACCAAAAGACGAACTACGTGTGAACCAATGAAACCGGCTCCGCCAGTTATTATTATGTTATGCATACTTGACAACATCATCAGGCATATTTAGTTTGAAAAACTATCAAAAAAATCAGTTACTATAATTGTTATTTTCGTTTTCAATGGCATTAAAAATTGCGTATATACATTCTGCTATTTTTGTCATACCATAGTCCCCTGGGTGTTCTCCTACTCCAGGTTTTGAATAGTTACGGCACGAACTTGCAAAGGCTTTACTGTCATCACCATCCCCAACATGTGAAATATCTACAAGGTATGAATTGGTTTTTATTGCAACTCGAGTAATCAAATACTCTTTATTGTAATCTGGCCAAAAAGGAATTGTTATTATTCGTTTTGAGTTTGGAAAGAAATCTAATAATTCTTCATATGCTCTTTCAAATCTGTCAGGGGAATTAATTATGTCTTCCTTTGACACATTCTCACCAATCTGAACAATAAGATAATCAGGCTGCTGATTGCTAGCTTTTGACAATTCTTCAAATGGAAAGGAATTTACTAAAAAATTTCTCTCAAAATCGGCCACATTTATAATGCTGAACCTAACATTGACATGATGTTCCTCTGCTATTTGCCTTACTAAAACATGTACATAATCTTTTTCTTTACGTGTCGAAGCTAAACCTCTTTTTTCTTTATTTAAATCCTCATCGGGAACTCCCGTATAGGTTATACTATTCCCCAAAAACAAGCAACTTATCGTTTTTTCCGAACCAACCATGAGTGAATCATTCACTGCTTCTAAATGTTCATTATTGAAACATGCTAAAACATTTTCACTCGGATTCTGCTCACCAAAACGGTTTTGGATGCTGGAGATTATTCTATCTTTATATAACAAGACTATTACGACAGTGCAACCAATCATGAAAATGTTCAGAAGAACTGATATTAGAAAATACCCCCCCCGTACAGATTTATTCAACAACTTATTCGTATATTTCATAATTTAACTATCGTACTATGTTAACTATACATCTTTTTAATGAATCTGTCCAGTATGGAATACGAATACCAAAGGTCTTTTTGACTTTGGATTTGTCCAACACTGAATATGAGGGACGTTTCACTGGACTAGGAAATTCATCAGAATGACAAGGTTGAATATCACAGGCTCCGTGAGTTCCAAAGGTTTCAGCAATTTCAGGCGTTCCAATTTCTACGGAAGTCTGCTGAATCATCTTGGTAAAGTCATACCAGCTGCATACTCCTTCATTACTATAATGATAAACACCCTCTACAGGATTCTTTAAAGCTTCTACAATAGCTGTAGCAAGATCACATGCATACGTAGGAGTTCCCGTCTGGTCAAAGACCACCTTCAACTGAGGCTTGGTTGCTGTAAGCTTCAACATAGTCATGACGAAGTTCTTCCCAAACTCGCTATAAAGCCATGCAGTACGCAGAATCATATACTTACATCCTGTAGCAATGATCTTTTGCTCACCGAGGAGCTTTGTTGCTCCATATACTCCAGTAGGTGTACCTTTCTGGTCTTCCTTACAAGGGGTATTATATGGTTCCTTGCCAAAGACATAATCCGTAGAGATTTGAACTAACCAGCCATCAATTTCCTTCATGGCAATTGCCAAGTTCTCTGGAGCCGTTGCATTCAACTTCTCAACCAATGCATATTTTTCAGGATCTTCTGCTCCATCTACATTAGTCCATGCCGCACAATTGACAATAGCTTCAACCTTTTCTCTCTTCACCACCTCTCGGATTGCTTCAAGATTTGTAATATCAAGATGCTCTGTATCTGTCTTGATGTCTTCACCGGCCAATTTCTTCAACATGGCAATGGATTCTTCCGAGGCATCTACTACATCAGTAAAGATGTACTTATCAGCGCTATCTTTAGCAATGATTCGCATCTCATTGCCAAGCTGTCCATTTGCGCCTGTTACTAAAATCACCATTTCTCAAATTGAAAATTGAAAGTTGAAAATTGAGATTTCAGAATTAATATAGTGGAACATTGATATCGAACTGCGAATCAAAGTCCTTTAGGGGTGAATGCTTTGTATCTTTCTCTGATAAAAGGGCTTTATCAGTTGGTATCTTCCAATCTATACCTAGACTTTCATCAAGGATACTAATGCCTCCATCTGCTTGGGGTGCATAGAAGTTATCACACTTATACTGGAAAACTGCTGTTTCACTCAGAACAGCAAAACCGTGTGCAAAGCCGCGAGGAACAAAGAATTGGAGACCTAATTGAGAATTGAACATTGAACATTGACCATTGAAAGTGTGACCAGCGAATTGCTTGGCAATACGGGCACCTTCCTCATCATGGGCACAGAGGAGGCATTCAACATGCTGGCCGTATGTGGGAGAACCCTTGCGAATATCTACAGCAACATCAAGTACAGCACCCTTTACACAACGAACAAGTTTACTTTGAGTGAAAGGAGGTCGCTGAAAGTGTAATCCACGCATTACTCCGTAAGAGGACATGCTCTCGTTGTCTTGCACAAAGTTTATGGTATGCCCTAAGATTGGTGCCACCTTTTCATCGAATTCTCGCTGCGAGAACGATTCGAAGAAATATCCACGAGCGTCACCAAAGACTTTGGGCTCTATAATTAATACGCCATCAATGGCAGTTTTGATAACTTCCATTCGTTATACGTGTTTAAGTGTATTTGAATTCACTTCTTCTTTCATCTCATCTATCACCTTAAGCAGATACTGCCCATATTGGTTCTTCAGCATAGGTTTTGCTAACTCATGCATCTTGTCCTCAGAGATCCAACCGTTGCGGTATGCGATACCTTCCAAACATGCAACTTTTAATCCCTGGCGTTTCTCAATGACCTCTACAAATGTGGATGCCTCTGCCAAAGAATCATGGGTTCCTGTATCCAACCATGCAAAGCCACGGCCAAAGACCTGGACTTTTAATTCACCATCTTTCAAGAACTCCTGGTTCACTGTGGTAATCTCAAGCTCGCCACGAGCTGAAGGCTTGATATGTTTAGCGACATCAACCACTTTATTGGGATAGAAATACAATCCCACCACGGCATAGTTAGATTTAGGTTCCTTGGGCTTTTCCTCAATAGAGAGACAGTTACCTTGCTTATCAAATTCAGCTACGCCATAGCGTTCAGGGTCGCTGACCCAATACCCAAAGACTGATGCCTTACCATTAACTTCCGCATCTTCAACTGCCTTTCGAAGCAAAGCAGTAAAACCTGCACCATAGAAGATGTTATCGCCAAGTACCAAACAAGCACTATCGTTACCAATGAACTTTTCACCTATAATGAAAGCTTGTGCAAGACCATCAGGCGAAGGCTGCTCAGCATACTCGAAATGTACGCCGTAATCAGAGCCATCACCAAGCAGGCGCTTAAAACCAGGAAGGTCGTAAGGGGTGCTAATGATGAGGATATCACGTATCCCAGCCAGCATCAATGCACTGATAGGATAGTAAACCATTGGTTTATCATAGATGGGTAAAAGTTGTTTGCTAACACCCTTAGTAATAGGGTAAAGTCTGGTACCGGAACCTCCGGCGAGTACTATGCCTTTCATTAAAGTATGTTTTTAATTATACTTCGTATCTATCAACTTGTTCACCATTTAGTGCTCTTACAATGCGTGAGCAAGCCTTGCCGTCACCGTAAGGATTAACAGCCTTGCTCATCTTCTCGTATGCTACTGCATCATCCAGTAAGGTACTCACTTCAGAAACTATCAAGTCGTGATTGGTGCCTACAAGATGTACCGTGCCGCTCTTGAGTGCTTCGGGACGCTCAGTGGTGTCGCGCATCACGAGCACGGGCTTGCCCAATCCAGGAGCCTCTTCCTGAATACCACCTGAGTCGGTGAGCACCACAGTGCTTTTCTCCATCAGGTAAACAAATTCCAAGTACTGCAGCGGCTCAATGAAGAAGAAGTTCGGACGGGTCAAGTCCTCGCCAAAGACCTCGTGAATAGGTTTGCGCACATTGGGATTGAGGTGCATGGGGTAAACAAAGTCCACATCAGGATACTTCTCGCTGAGGTCCTTCATAGCTGTTACCATGCTGATGAAACCCTCTCCAAAGTTCTCTCTACGGTGGCCGGTAATGAGCACGAGTTTCTTGCCTCCGTCAAGACGGGTTACGTCGTAACCTGCATTCTTCAGGACATTGATTTGCTCATTGGCAAGTGCCTTGTCAGTTTTCAGCTTATCAACCACCATATGGAGGGCATCAATGACGGTATTTCCGGTAACAAAGATTTGTCCGTGTGCCTTCTCTTCCTGCAGGTTCTTTTCAGAAAGCGGCGTAGGCGCAAAATCATACGTAGCAATACGTCCTGTAATCTGGCGATTCATCTCCTCTGGCCACGGGCTATAAATGTTATAGGTACGAAGACCTGCCTCAACATGGCCTACGGGAATCTGCTGATAAAAAGCGGCCAATGCAGCTGCAGTAGATGTGGTGGTGTCGCCATGGACAAGCACAACATCGGGCTGTACCTCTTTCAGAACATCACGCATACCTGTCAGCACACGTGCTGTCACATCATAGAGATCCTGACCTTGCTTCATAATGTTTAGGTCATAGTCCGGCTTCACATCAAAAATCTTCAGTACCTGATCCAGCATCTCACGATGCTGTCCCGTCACACAAACAATCGTCTCAAACCGCTCAGGATATTTCTGGAATTCCTTCACCAGGGGACACATCTTAATGGCCTCCGGTCGTGTTCCAAACACTAACAATACTTTTTTCATTCTCAAATTTCTATTCAACTGTTACTGATTTAGCAAGATTTCTTGGCATATCTACATTCAATCCCTTAAGGACTGCGACGTGATAAGCAAGCATCTGGAGTGGAATCACGCTCAAAAGCGGTGCTAAGAAGTTCAACGTCTGGGGAACTTCAATCACTTGATCTGCAATCTCACTTACTTGCTCATCGCCTTCTGTCACCACAGCGATAATTCTGCCTCCACGGGCCTTCACTTCTTCCATATTGGAAACTATCTTCTGGTATTCCTGATGGTGGGTAGCCACAAATAACACAGGCATATCTGCATCAATCAGAGCTATTGGACCGTGCTTCATTTCTGCTGCGGGATAACCCTCGGCATGGATATAGCTGATTTCCTTCAACTTCAAGGCGCCCTCTAATGCCACAGGGAAATTCCATCCACGGCCAAGATACAGAAAGTTGTGGGCGTATGTGAAGGTTTTCGCTATTTCTGCTATCTTTTCATTCTGTTTCAACACCTTTGATATCATGGAAGGTATCTTGGATAGTTCCTCTGTGTAATGAGAAAAATCTGCATCTGACAAGAAGCCTTTCTCATGACCAAGGGTTAATGCTAGCATGGTCAGAACAGTCAACTGACCTGTAAAGGCCTTGGTAGAAGCAACTCCAATTTCTGGTCCTACATGGATATAGGTGCCTGTATTAGAATTTCGGGCAATGCTACTGCCTACGGCATTCACTATTCCAAAGACAAAAGCGCCTTTGCTTCTGGCTAATTCAATGGCTGCCAATGTATCTGCAGTCTCTCCACTCTGGGAAATAGCAAAGACCACATCATCTTCCTTGATGACAGGTTTCCTATATCGGAACTCACTGGCATATTCTACTTGCACGGGTATCTTGCAGAAGGTTTCAAAGAGTTGCTTGCCAATCAAACCAGCATGCCAGCTGGTGCCACAAGCCACAATGATAAAGCGATGGGCATTCATAAGTTGCGCCCTATACTGCTTGACAGCGGACAGGTTGATGCCATATTGGATGTTCTCTGGTTCAATTTTCAAGCGTTTATCCATAGCCTCCAATCTGCCACGCATACAGTCTTCCAGGCATTTGGGTTGGTCGAAAATCTCTTTGAGCATAAAGTGCGGAAAACCGCCCTTATCCAGCATATTAAGATCAACATCAATCTCTGTTACGTCAACATCCACATGCTCTGCTTGGAGCGTTGAGATTTCCATCTCCTTACCCAGTTCTATCTTGACGATCTGCTCGTCATCGATATAAACTACATGACTGGTGTACTCCGCAATCGGACTTGCATCGGATGCAATGAAGAATTCTGTATTCTCTTCATTACCGATGCCTATTACCAAAGGACTGCTCTTTCTTGCAGCAATAAGGGTCTTAGGCTGACGCTTGTCAATCAAGACAATTGCATAAGCACCAATGACCTTGTTGAGTGCATAACGCACCGCACTGATGATATCGCACTGATGTTTGTTCTCGTAATATTCTATGAGCTGTACCAACACCTCCGTGTCTGTTGCACTTTGGAAGTGGTAACCCTTTGCTTGAAGTTGTTCACGAAGAATGGCATAGTTCTCAATGATGCCATTATGCACCAATGCCAAATTGCCACTCTCGGATTCATGGGGGTGTGCATTGGTTACAGATGGTTCGCCATGAGTTGCCCAACGGGTATGTGCAATACCTAGTACACCTCCGCAATCCTTGTCTTTTGCAGCCTCTTCAAGGTCGCTTACCTTGCCTTTGGCCTTATAGACATTCAGGCTCTTGTCATTCAGCAAAGCTACGCCCGCTGAATCATAGCCTCGGTATTCGAGTCTATGAAGGCCATTAATCAGAATAGGATATGCTTGTTTGGTACCTATATAACCTACAATTCCACACATAGTAATTTGAGTGTTATTCTTCTTTGTGATGTGGTTCTACCACCAGATGACTCATATTGACCAGAAGATTATAATCCGCTGTGTCCTTGATGCAGTCTTCACAAAGTGTCGTCAAATATGTATTTTCGTTCTCTCCTTCCTTTATGACATGGACAGCACGAAGTTCATTCTCGCCATAAATGTCCAGACAGAATTTATTCCAGCATTTTGCCTTCTCCATCATCCTGTCCTCCCACATTTTCAAGTCCTCACGACTTGCAACTTTCTCTACTTTTATCTTAACGTATCCCATGAGTTACGAAATCCGAACAAACCATTAATAATATCTTATTGTTTCTTGTTGCTTCTTAGAAACCAATGGGCTACCCCATACATAACGATTTTTTATTATTCCTGCCTCTCAGCAGTATTTTACGATGTATGATTGCTGATGTCTGATGGCTGATGTGACTGTGCGGACAGGGGCGCTGACACCACCAGCATCAATGCTGTTATTATCATTCCTTATTCTCATAGTCATTTCAATTTTGTTCATCTTAAAAAAACTAGATATTAAATGCTCACATTATAATAACATTTGTGGTCGAAATTTTCGACCGCAATTCAAGTACCTCGCTCTTGTTCAGCACAAACATATAACTAGCAGGAAACTTATCTGGGTTGTTTTTGACGGCCTCGTTGATACGCTTGGTCTCTACTCCATACAACTCTGCAACGTCTGCTGGGAAAACTGCGCGTAATTACTTTATTATCACTTCTTCTTGAACATAGGATCACCCTTCGGCTGAGATTATTGGTCAACCGATTTTACCTGTAAGTATCTCTGTTTCTAAGATACTATATACATAAGCAGTGCTTTGCGAGTACAATCCTATGCGCTCGTCTAAGAGTTTAGTATATGTCT
>JAEEGF011447430.1_pt1 | contig 48831 bp, 52 predicted proteins | sample 9134171 | NCBI WGS metagenome assembly JAEEGF01 (sample SAMN16246542, study PRJNA631951) | gut metagenome | biome: gut microbiome; feature: rumen; material: AP-attached | host: Bos | place: Iran: Karaj | collected 2018-10
CCTCCGTAGCCTTCAAGGATCTCTGCGCGCTCTCTACCTACGGTGTCGAGGAGAAGGTAGACCTCACGCCGGAGGAGTCTGATCCCACCAAGAAGCAGTACATCAAGAAGGTCACTCCTCTTGAGGACTGGATCCGCGAGCAGACCGCTTCGCAGGGCTAAGAAGGGAGGTGAAGGATAGATGAAGAAACGCATCATCGAGATCGCGGTGAAGGTCGTAGTAGCCGCACTCACAGCCTTCCTGACAGCCATCACAACCACGAGTTGCATGGGTTACGGACCTCTCCCACCCTATTAGAGTACACTATCAAATCCCTTGTCAGAGAGTTCTGACAAGGGATTTTTATGCCCTTTTGCGACACTCTTCAGACCATTTCCTTCACTCTGTCGCGAATCCCTTACCCCGTCGCAACAACTCGATGAATAATCTACCTTATTTCTTGTTTTGGGCCGAATTTCGCCGTACCTTTGCACCAGATTTAAGATTCATACAGAAATTATAGTTAAACAAGAGTTAGTTTTTTCTTCATATTGGTTTTGTTTTAGTTAGTTATTGGTTTAGAAAACAGTAAGTGCTCGCCGGGATGGCGGGCACTTACTGCATAAACAGGTATTTATGTAAGGTCAAAGATTCTTCTGATTAATCAGATTGACAACGACCTTTACCATAACATCTTTCTCCTCCGTCTTGCTTTCTGCAATCATCAGCGTCAGAGCCACGAGGGTATTGTCTGCAAGGCGCTTACTACCATCCTCGCGATAGAGTATACCATTATTATTGAGGAACCACAAGAACAACGTAGCAGCAATGCGCTTGTTACCATCGCTGAACGAGTGGTTCTTCGTCACCAGATACAGCAACATGGCAGCCTTTTCCTCAACACTGGGATATAGTTCATTACCCCCAAAGGTCTGGTAAATCTGCCCAATACTACTCTTGAAAGAATCGTCTTTCTCATTCCCAAACAACGCAGAGCCACCAAACTTATCACGCAGGCGGTTAATCTCCTCCATCGCATTGTCATAGGTAGCATGGAATTTCTCCTGTTTGGTGGTTTTATCGATGGTCAGACGCTCATAATCGTAATTATCAAGCGTATCAAGGGCATACGAGTAATCTGTCACCACCTCAAAGAGAGCGTTTGTCTCATCAGTAGATAGAACAGGTTGGCTCTGAATGGTACGGCCAATCATGCCCACTAACTGACGTAGCTCTCCAATCTGCTCACTATGTATACGCTGATTGACAGCATAGCCCCTAACAAGATAATCCTTAATGATTTGTCTCGCCCAAATACGGAAAGCTGTACCGCGTTTGCTATGAACACGATAACCAATAGATATAATAACGTCAAGATTATAAAGAGTGGTCTCTTGCGTCTGTAGTTTACCTTTTATAGCACCATGCTGAGTGGTATGTGCAATTTTTGCACTTACCTCTTCTCTAACCAATTCTCCCTCTTTGAATACGTTACTAATATGGCGTCCAATAACAGTTCGATCCTTCTCAAACAACTCTGCCATCTGAGCCTGCGTCAGCCACACGGTCTCATTCTCCAATCGAACATCGATTTGAGTCTTACCATCTTCCGTCTGATAGATTACAATCTTCTGATCTTCTTTCATACCTTATTCGTTTCATTTGCAAAGTTACATCTTTTTTTTATATAATGTATGCATAAGACCAAAATTGTTAATCTCTCAAAGCTTTTTTATTTTGTTATTTCAATATTGATTCCCGTTTTTAACTTCCTTATAAATTATTGGTTTAGAAAACAGTTAGCCTCATAACTTTCTCCACAAACTCTTAAATAAGACTGCTAATGAAGCCATGATGCAAGAGAAAATCTCCACGAAAGATAGCTGGTACCCTTCTTTTCTGCCGAGTATCATCCTCAAATGCCGAGGATCTGAGATGTATTCATTCTTCATCGTTTTTACTTTTAATTATTTCTATATTGATCTCTGAATAGAAATCGCGCACGTAGATAAAGTCTGTGAGGGCGAAGTCTGTATGATTATAAAGGTGCTGGAACTGATCTGTCAGATTCAGATCTTTTGTAAGCTCAGGGTCAAATCCATCAAGCTTGTTGGAAGATGAACTGTTCATACCTGTGAAATCTTCGAAGGAATCGGCATAAGCCCCATGAGGCAAGGTGAGCTGGCTGATACCACCATCATAGAGTACATTCCAGCTTCCATCACAGAGAACCTCCCACAGCTGCTGACGGTTTCCCTCCTGAACAGGATGCAACACAGGATAGTCTTTGCCTAAATAGAGACTGGCTTTCACCTCTATCTTCTCACCATCATCCTGATGTTTAATGGTGTCTTGGTAGATACGATGAGCCCTGTCGTACATCTCCTTCAGGGAATTTCTCAGGCAATCATTAAACTCTCTGATGAGATCTATATAGTCCTCTTGATGAGACAGCACCATTTCATTGATCAGATTCTTTCTAAGTGATAGTAGGCACTTGTCTTTCGCTTCGTCAGAGAGGTCGTATATCCAAGATTCCTTAATATCTCCCTCAATCTTTTGTACCAGCCAACTGGAATATTCACAATGATCTTTCAACATAGACTTATCTGATTACGTTTAAGAACAACATCATTTCCACTTCCTGCTTCATCGACTCTTGGGTGCCTAAGCCGATTTTGATAGGCATCGCTTTCAGTGATTCAGGCAATCCTGCCAGCAGTTTATCTTTCTCTGCTTCCGTTACAGGATACTCTGATGAAGCACGCAGACAGATGATCGCATCATCGAATTGCGAGAAATCCACATCCTGATACTTGTTGATGGATTCCAGAATATAGTCAATACGCTTGCTCTCATCCCAAGTTCGAGAGTCGTAAGGATAATACTGGCCTTCTTCTACCTGATGCAGATACTCCACATCTTCTCTCTGAAAGGCCCCACAACGAGTTAGCTTCATGATGAAGTTTTCTCGCTGGCTATGCTTCTTCAAATAATTCTCCCTGCATTCCACGCGATAGTCACGCTTGCGTTTAATGCGATTCGTGTTGCATCTTATTCTCTTCATGCAGAATTCAACATCAGTGCAGAGTGGGAAAGTCTTGGATCTATATTTGCGAGGGGTGGTATGCTTCCAATGACTAAACTGAATTCGATAGAGCGCCTCGTCATATTTATTCCTATGCTTAGGAGGATAGTCAAACGGCCCCTCATCCTCGGGATCAGGCTCATCTCCAAATCCCCAGAATGTGATTGACCAAAGGCAATGTGCAGCCACGTCCTTTTCATCAAGTTGAAGGTCCTCTGCCACTACCACTTCTTTGGCCAAACCTTCATCCCAGCAAACACCTTCAAGAGGATGTACTGAAATATATCTGTCTTCATCATATTCATCCTGAGACCATTCTATACGCACATCTCCGCATTCCTCTTTCGAAGGCTCCATGCGTTTCAGCAAGTCTAACGCCTCACGAAATTGATACATAGAATCACCTCTCTCTGGTTCAATCTCCCTTAGATAAGGCAAGATATCATCAAACGTGTACTTGTCAAACAGTTCTTTCAGTTTCATTTTGATAATTCTACTTGAGCATTAATTCTTTTTTTCTTTCTGACACAATCCTATGATAGAACCAAGATTTAGTAATATTTTCATGAGGAATAAATTTCTTGTAACGATTATAGAACTCTTGCCCCATAAGATCTGGATATCGGAAGGTTGATATTAATCCATTCCAATCCCAGCGGTCAATATATTTATCGATTAATGAAAAAGATAGTTTCAAATTATTATTCCATGATAATTCTTTCCAATCCCAACGATCTTTATAAATCTCTAAAAGCTTTGTGCTCAAAACATTAGTGCTAATTGTGCGAGAGAAGATATTCCAGTTAATCATATCTGCGAATTCTGCAATCATATCTGAGGACCAAATGATATTTTTGTTTTTTGATACTAAATCCCAGTTTAGTTTGTCTTTCCATTTCTCAATATCATTTTTATTAAGACTTTCATATTCAGAAATGCGTAAAAACACCTCTACATCTACAACTTCATCAAAACTCAGATTAACTATATTTTCTGGACGTGGATATGTTACATTACAGGGCTTCCTGATCTCTAAATACTCATCAAAAAGGATGAGAAGATTTTCAAAATCAATAGCTATATCACGGATATCACGATGAAGATGAGAAGCATAATATACCTTCGCACTTAATTCTGCTGCAAAATCTCTTTCAAATTGATTTCGCATTTCATCAGTTTCCTGCATTAATTTTTTTGCTCTATTAACATAACATTCGAGCAATTCAATTTTCTCTTTTGTTATTTTTGCCATATGTTTACATTATTATTTTTATCATTATTTATTATTTTAGTTGTTTATTCATAACTGATAACAGACATTCTCATTCTACTGCCTAAGCTCTCATCATTATTGATGAACCAAATCACAGTGTAACTATTGTCATGCAAACTAAAGATCTCTTTGATAGAATTCATCTCTTCCATTGTTGGTTCATGTTCAGACGAAACACTAAAGCAGAAGATGGCATTGTGATAGTAACCTCTTTTGAAGGCCTCATATTTCTCAATCAATTCTTTGAGCCACTCAGCTCTATTACAACCCTCATCCGTATATGATTCGTACTTATAGGTTTCGAAGTGATTGGCATCAAAGACCTCACGAATCTTTTCTTCGTTGATGGCATATTCTTCAATCTTAAATTCTTTAATCACTTCGCATAAATCCAATACTCTTTCCCTGTATTTATTATGAATGACTCTTCTTTTTATTCGTTTCCAGTTATGGCGACGAGAAATGTCATAATGGAGCTTCCCAACTTTTGCTATTCTTTTCCTGATTTCATTCTTAAATGCAGGAACTTTCAGCATTTCTTTTACTGAAGGAATGCGTATGCCTTTACTTTCTACGATTTCCCTTGCCCGTTTTTCCCTGATTTTAGTAATTTCAGGATCGAGCAAGTTCTCTCCATAATAATAAAGATTCTCATTGGTCTCGTCTCTCTGGGCTCGTGTAAAACCATAGTAGGAGGTATGCCAGAGACAACAAGCAGCTATTTCTGCCCAGGTGGCATTAACATCCTCATTGACGACCAATTCTTTAGCTAAATTCGATTCCCACAAGGCGCCTTCCATGGGATAAGCATCAAGATGAGGCTCCTCCCAATCGTAGCAGAGTTCAGCATTACTAATGGTTGCCGTTTTCTCGTCATCTTCATCTAAATGAGGTTCCAACTGACGGAGCATGTCATAATGGATCTTATACCAAACCAAGCTACAATCCTCGCCACCATATTTTCTAATATATGGCGCAATCTCGTCAAATGACACTTGATGTAACAATTCACGATACGTCATTGTATATACTATTTTAGTTCACTTTGCAAAGATAAGATAAAGGTATGCAATAACGAGGCAGACCTCTTAAGAATAGTCCTTAAACACCTTATAAAGTTTCATTCTCCTGCATTCTTCCAATAATAAATCGTACTCAACCTTATTATCTTTGCGGCTTTCCCGTAGAACTGTCATATACTCATAAGGGTAGTTGGCTTTGAGATAAGCCGTCTGGTATGCAATCTTAGTGTAAGAAACTGCATGTGATTTCATAAAAGCATAACAACCAAAGTTCTCCCAATCTGTCCATATCTTCTCAAGAACCTTTGGATCATGACCATTCTTTCTGCCACCTTCTATGAATTTAGGTTTCATTAGCTCAATAATATGACTTTTTTTCTTCGTCATCGCATCTCGAAGTGTATAGCTCTCTTCTCTGCTGAAATCTGCAAGTTGACGAGAAAGAAGCATGATCTGCTCCTGATAAATAGTCAAGCCATAAGTATCTTTTAAATATTTCTCCATACAGGGAATGTCGTAATTGATTTCTTCCTTTCCATTCTTTCTTGCGATGAATGAGGGAATATAATCCATTGGGCCTGGACGATAAAGGGCAAACAGTGCCACGAGGTCATCAAAAGTTATAGAATGCAGATGTTTAAGATATGTCCGCAAACTGTCTGATTCATACATGAACACTCCAATAGTTTGTCCCTGTTGGAACAGTTTTAAAGTCTTGGGATCGTCAATAGGTATATTATCCAGATTTAACTCGATACCACGATTTTTCTTGATATTCAGAAGAGTTAATTTAAGTTCCGTGAGTACTCTAAGTTCTCCAAAGTACATTCTGATAGACTCTACATACCAATGATGATTTGGAAAATCATGATTTGTTTCATATATGTAATTATGGTCTTTAAGCCATTCTTTAACTCTTTTGATTCCTTTTTTCTCGAAATCAATCATAAAGAAAGGTAAAATATCCTTGTCGATTCTGACAAAACGCTCAAAAAGCAGGTCATGTTTTAGAGGATCAATTTTTGTAATCCCCAAACAATAAGCAACTAAACTGCCAACTTGTGCACCGCATCCAGGGCCAATCATCACACCATGATCATTTCTCATGGTATTGATTAAGTCTTGAATAATTAGGAAATATTTTGCTATTCCTTTTTTATTAATGACTTCAAACTCAAATCTTAGCCTATCTTCTACATCTTCAGGCAAAGGTCTTCCGTAATGCATATAAGCTCCATTAAATGCCAAGTCCTCCAAATATTCAATACTCAATGAGGACTTTTCTTGAGCATTCTCATGAACATAATCTTTTTCCATAATTCAAATATATTAATAATGTTGCAAAGATACAAGAAAGGTGCGCCGGATTGGGGCACACCTAATTAGAAGAATAATTTTTATTTGAAAAAATTTCTAACTGTTCAGAATCCAGATGGCATGCTGGGCTTTTCGTTCTGTCAGACCTTCTTTCTCGTCTGTCAACACCAGATGCTCTTGCTGTTGGGGAAAGAAATAATCCTCATCGTCGAGGATCGCATAATGATAATCCCTTCCTGCATTCTGATAAATCCATGCATTGATCTCCAAGGCCTTCGATTCTCGTAATGGCATGCCCATCATCTCACCATTCATGGCATCCTGAAAAGAGGTGCTTAGCAGGATTGGAGTCATAGAGAAGATCTCGCCAGGCAGATTGCGTTCCTTCCAAAGTTCCCTCATTCGCATGATGCCCTCATTACGCCATGTCGTAGAAAGGATGATCTTACAATCCGTCTGTTCAACGATATGCTTCAAGTTTGCAATCGCCTCAGGGTCAAACATCGCCCCAAACTCATCAAAAGGATCAATGCCCTCACGTTTCATCTGCTTGGCATATTTGCCAGTATTCAGCACCCCATCGAAATCCAAGAACAGGTATCTATCCATATTAATGGCATTTTCTGCAGGCTGTAACTTCCTAGCTAAATCGTCGATGGCTTCTTGCACAGTATTGCCTTTGCCAATGGCATACTCCTTTGCTTCCTCATCCCAGAAACAAACGCAATCAACATCGCTCCCATTGACCTCTTCTGGTACATCCCAAGCTTCCAGATTGAAGGCAAGATATATCCCTCCAGAATAACACCCCCCATATCTATCCTCAACAATAGTCAGCGGATAAATGTGTTCTAAGTCTTTCTTTTCCATACTTAATAATTTTCTACAAAGATACAAAAAAGGTGTGACATTTGGAGGCATGGCTATAAGAAAATGATTTTTTTTCTATCTCATCCGTGCCATCTTTCTTCTTTTCTCTATAAAGGGGTCTCCCTTTTCACTATCTAAACAGATAAAAATAACATGGTCATGCTTGCAACAATCAAACTCATTCTCTTCGCTTGTTGTCAAGCATCCAATTTTACCCTTTGTAGAAATGTATTTGAAAAAACAACCTTCACAGGAGAATTCTGACATTTCCTTCTCTGCTCTCAACGGAATCCCTTTGAATTCAAACTCTTCACCAACATTCATACGCTTTTATTATTTGTATTAACCTGCAGCAAAGATACAAGAAAGGTGCGCCGTATTGGGGCAGAGCTAGGAGAAAACGATAATTTTTCTATTTTCTTGCCACAAAATTTTGTGGTATCATAGATAATGGTTACCTTTGTAGCCAGTTAATTATAAATTTGGTAATATGGAAAAGACCCCAAAGAATGATGCTGGTAAAAAAGCAAGTGAACTAATCACCGCTCGACCTATGGTCGCTTGCAAGGCAAGAAATTGCGATAAGTTAGAAGAACCGGTCACAAATTGTGACCAGTTTGATAATGAAGTAGAAATCATGCCAATTGAGGAGATTGATATCGCAAAGTTAATAGTTGTCGTCAGAGGCCAACAAGTGCTGATAGACAGGGATTTGGCTGTGCTTTACCATGTAGAAACAAAAGTTTTGAATCAAAAAGTTAAAAGAAACATCGCTCGTTTCCCAGAAAGGTATAGATTCCAGTTGACTAAAGACGAAATGCGGGAACTGGTCACAAATTGTGACCGGTTCAAAAGCCTAAAACATTCAAATTCTCCATCATATGCTTTCACAGAACAGGGATTATCTATGCTTTCTGCTGTTCTGTCTAGCCAAAAGGCTGTTGATACAAGTATCAGAATTATGGATGCTTTTGTTGGTATGCGTCGCTACCTCTCTTCAAATGCTCACATATTTCAGCGCCTTGATCATTTGGAAATGCAACAACTTGAGAATAAGAAATGGAAGGAGCAAACAGACGAAAAAATTGACCTCATTCTTGATAAGATGGATGCCAACTCTCCCAAACTTCTAACTGAACAGATATTCGCTACAGGGTGCGTATGGGATGCCTGGGCATACGTCTCTGATCTGGTGAGGAGCGCCAAACAGCGCATTGTGCTGATCGATAACTTTATGGATGATCGCGTACTGTCGTTGTTAGACAAACGGAGTGATGGAGTAGAAGCGATGATCCATTCCAGATATAGCGAGTCTTTCCAGACTGATCTCCAAAAACATAATGCCCAACAGCGTGAAATCAAGTTCACACAGTTGCCCCATAAGAATCATGATAGGTTCCTGATCATCGACGATGAGGTCTATCTACTTGGTGCCAGTGTGAAAGACATGGGCGTCGGCTTATGTGCCATCACCAAAATGCAAACGACTCCTGAGACAATATTAGGTCTGTTGGAATAATTACTCGATATACAGATCCTTGATATCTGCAGTCCCAATCCACAAAGACTCCTTCACATGCAAAACACGTGAAAGCACTTCTTTGTAGTGGGCGGAGTTGGAGATATAAGTGAGCATTATCAATTCTTGTTGTAGCCAAAATGACCTCTCGTAAGCAAAACATTCTTCCAATGAGATTCTCTATTTATGATTGTTTCGTCATCTGTGCGCATAGGCCATATTTCCAATAATGACAGTTGGAAGTATTTGCGCGCATAATCGAAGCCTTCTTTCTCTATTAATTCAATAAGTTGATCATTACCACCATGTGCAGTTCCTGCATATGTACACCATCTAGACCAGATTCCGTATTCTCCATATGCTGAGCCAACATATTTCTTTCCGTTGTTTTTGTCAGCTATAAGATATACACCTTTCATATTCTCCAATGCAACTCTCCAGTCTGTTTTCTCATTATGAGCAAGTACTTCTAATGTAGAGAAATCCAATAGTACATTATCATATCCTGGGAAATCAATTCCTTCATAACACTTCTCTGCGATTTCACTTACGCTACACGAATCAATGTAATTCTCCAACAAGAATGCGCGTCCCCTCATTCCTTGATAACTCTCAAAATGTATCACAAGACGGCCAATCAGAGGCTTTAGCTTATCTGATAGTTCCACCTCATATCCAACGTTGGTTTTGTTATAATCCTCTAAGCGATTCTTTACCTCGAAGATTCCTCCGAATATGTATTTGTTAGTTCTATGATAGTCATGGATTAGTCCTAAAATGTATTTACGGTTAAAGACATCTTTGGTACCCTTACCTCTCCACTCATTCCAATATTTCCATTCTTCAAAATCACGTGCGAACACATCAAGGGGCTGTGTCTCGCCGTTATACTTAGCAAGATGTAATTTGTATTCTCGCATTTCTTCTACGGATAGTCCCAGAAGGTCGTTTAACTTAAAATCTTCCATAATTTTCTTTATTAATCCTCTATATACAGATCCTTGATATCAGCCGTCCCAATCCACAAAGACTCTTTCACATGCAAAACACGTGAAAGCACTTCTTTGTAGTGGGCGGAGTTGGAAATGTATGTAAACATAATGAGGCTTTTTAACGATAACCATATTTATTCTCAAACTCTGAAATAACGGCTTTGAAACCTTCAGGAAGATATGACATCGCACGTTCTCTCAATTCAACTGGGACACCATAGAAAGCTTCAGCAATACTGCCAGTTATACATCCAATGGTATCACTGTCTCCTCCTATTGAAATAGCATTTCTAATACTATCCTCAAAATCATTGCCATCAAGGAAAGAAACGATTGCCTGAGGAACGCTGTCCTGACAAGTTCCGCCCCAAGTATAAGACGGCCTTATCTCATCACATGTGAATCGGAGGTTATAGCCGAAAGTGCCCTCGATTTCTTTACGAATCTCTTCTTTGCTGGCTCCCTGTCGCGCCATAAAGATACATAAGGCTGTAGCCTGTGCACCTTTGATCCCTTCAGGATGATTATGGGTACATTCTGCACTTTCTTTTGCCTTAGCAAGCACTTCTTCTCTGGTATTAAATGCCCATCCTACAGGTCCGACGCGCATAGCAGAGCCATTACCACAGCTGTTGTAAGGACGATAATCACCCTGACGGCTCGTCTTGATGAGCCATATCTTGAAACTCTCACCATAGCCTCCCATTGGCCAAGGATTCTCATAGCCATAACGACTATAGTACTTAGCAACTTCACCACCATTCAGGATCCAGTCTGCTGTTGCAACAGTCAGGACGCTGTCATCAGTAAAGCTACACTCATCACTTAAGAACTCAAAGTCCTTCGTCTTGATGTTTCCAAACTCGTAGATGCTACCTACAATATCACCTATAATACTTCCTATCATATATCATGATTACATATTTACGCCACAAAGATACAAAATAAACGTAAAATTGGGGCACACCTAACAAGAAAATGAATCGAACCTATCTTCCTCTGGCGTTTCATCAGGAGTGGGTGAATAGAATTTCTCTATGCAAATATCCACCAAAGCCATCCTTGAGATCTCTAGCTCACTTTTAATCTTTTCATAAGTTTTATAATACCAGGAATAACGTTTGCTTATAAAATGAGCAGCATCCTCGTATAGTTTTTGCTCTTTTTTATTGACTGTGACTGTTAACATCTCATCAAATACAGATAATTCTATCGTTACTTTCTCTTCATCCTTGCTCCAATAATTTATAAATGGTTGTACTGATATGTCAAGCATCGTCATAAGTGCAATCTGATGCTCTGTTTTACTATCCTTATAATACTCATTATACAACTTGTATCTATCCCAAGCATGATAAGCCGCTTTTTCATACTCAGCGATGCGACTCTTTTTAATATCCACACTGAGTAACCAATTGAACACGCGTAAATCTAACGAAACCTTCATATTCCTTTCTTTGATGATATTGATGAATGCCGCAAAGATACAAGAAAGGTGCGCCGTATGAGGGCACACCTAAAAAGAAAGTGAATGGAATCTATTAATTTCGTCTATTTCTACAGATCCTTGATCTCAGCCGTTCCAATCCACAAAGACTCCTTCACATGCAAAACACGTGAAAGCACTTCTTTGTAGTGGGCGGAGTTTGAAATGTAGGTGAGCATGCTGGCAATTAAATCATTTCATCAATAATTTTGTCATAAATAGTGCTTACAAAACTTTCAATATATTTTTCAAATGCTCCACTTTCTATTTTTGACCATGCATCAAGGTGATAATAATCTTTGAAATCGTTATGGAAATAATTCCATATGGGTTCACTCTTATCTCCTCTCCAACCTCCGAATTTTGTGGCTATTTTATTTAGAGTATCCTGAGGGAGAGGTTCGTTAGGGTTCTTATATGCTAACCCTCCGTAATTTTTATATTGCCAAATTCCCAAATGTATATAGCATTTATCCCATTTGGGATGTGTAATTTCTATATTGAAATAACCCAAATAGAATTCTGCTTTTTTCAAATCTAAACTTTTATCCTTATTCTCAAGGAATAATCTTAAAGGTGTTACAATATGTGTATCAGCGATTTCTTTTATTTTCTGTTCCTTTATTTTGTTCAGCTCATTCACTAATCTTGTTGCACCGTCCAAAATGTTAAAACACTCTTTTAAGTTTGTAATCCTAATTCCCTCTTCTTCCATTTTTTCGATGATTTTGTTTGTTATTTGATTATTACTTTCTTTCCTAAACATATTCTCCAAATAGTCAATATAAACAAATATTGATGAATATAGGATAAAATTATCTTTATCTATTGTTAATAAAACTTCTTTTAGCCATGGTAATATGTCGTTTAGATAATTAAGAGGTATAAAATTATTCTCCCCTAAGATTCTCATTGCCGTGTTTGTAAAACTATATTCTGATACTATTTTATTCCCATCTGATGTTAAATATATGACATAAATATTATTTCCATCAACCATAGGATTCTGGATAATAGTATTAATATACCTTTCAATTTGCGCATTCTGATCAACAGCCCAGTTAATTTTGTTCTCAATAATGAGGACATCATTATTTATTCTAACCAAAGTGTCAATATGTTCCCATTCATTATAACATTCAACCTTAGGATACTCTTTGTAATCACCAATTCTTTTAATTGAAAGATTCTTTTTCCGGTTTAAATATGCTATAAAAGAATCCAAAATGGGATGAAAATTGTCCTCATGATAATCTAGAAGCATTCTTAAAATACGGGAATGCCAATTCTCATTGTTATTTGAATTTTCAAAAAGGATATTCTTTCTTGCCTTCTTTTCTACTTTAGTTAAGTCATATAACCAAAGAGCAATTTGTTTCAATTTTTCTTCCATTTTTCTATAATTTATCTTAATCAGTATTTAATAGCAACTTGCTAATGATGTCATCGTATTTCCCCTTGCTCTTGCATGGCGGTTCCTCTTCATCAGGAAAGAGAGAATGCAAATAAGCCTTCATATAATCTTCAGCAAAAGTTCCTGGGGAACCAATACCATTGTCTATTGCATATTCGAAACCTTTCATATAGCCTTTATGAGCCTCAATGCCTAAGTAATTATCATCTTTAGGCCAATAATCATAGTATAAATTCTTATATGCGTTAGCAATTATTCTAGATTTATCTTTATCTCGCCCTTTGTTAATACTCTCTTCAAATTTGGAGGCATATAGTTCACAATAAGCAGGATCGTTACCAAGTATTTGAAGCGCATATTGCTCAGCATAAATATCGCTCTTTCCCTTTTTAATAAGAGAATTGTATTGACTTACAAATTCTTTGGCCGTTTTTTCTGGGTCTTCAAATCCATCATGAAAGAAATATATGTAAGATTCTACAAAAACTGGATCGTCATTAAGGGATTTTGCATAAAGAGTCAATTCTTGATCCGCTTTATCCTTTCCATGTTTTATCATAACAGCGTTAAATGCATCTTGAACACTATAAACTTCGCCATTTGCTTCTAAATAATAAGAATATTTTTCTGACCATAACTTTGAATGACCTATATGAACTTGCCTTGCAAATTCTTGAATATAAGTCGTTGCAGTTTCTATGCTATAATCATAATCTTCCTTGTCAGGAGGCTCTGGTTCAAATTGCTTTGCCAATTCATTAACACATCGATTGGCTCTAGCCTTAAATAAGGAATATAACTCCTCATCTATACTTAAATGTTCAAAAGCGTTCCGAAGTAACTCTTCTGGTAAAAACCATTTTTGTTCAATCTCCATTTCTTCTATTTGTTATAGTCCAACTTCACGAAATCGAAATCATATTTGGAGCAGTTGGCGCGTTTATAGTCGAACTGGAACATGCGCATGTATTGCTCCTGGATCTCCACAGCGCCATTGGAGAATGGGTCTGTGGTATGCTGGCGAGTGGTGACGGTGATGACCATATCAGGGGTCAACACTGTTCCATTGGCTCGTTTGATACGCTTTGGCGTTATACGAAAGACTCTGCTCATCGGCTCTTAGCTATTAGTTTCGATTGCAAATATAGAGTTTTTTATTGAGAAATACAAGAAATGAGGCGTTATTTTACCTCAGATGCCCAGAGAATGATCTCCCTGAGCATCCGTTCTTTGAATGTTGTGTCTGCTACATGCATATTTCTTCAGCAAGCTGCTTTGATCTCTGCTCGATGATACTGCTCCACAGACGAGTGTTCTGGAGTTTGAAGACGGGGATGTAATCCTTGAACTTCTCGTAGAACCCGATTGCATCCTTTTCGTAAATGTCGTGACCATAGCTGTCGATAATACGCTCCCAGTCCCACCTGTCAGCATACTTCTCGAGGAGATCGTATGTTAATGGTAAATCATTGTTACTTGAGAGCTCATGCCAATTCCAGCGTTCCTTAAAAGCCTCGATGATGGGTTCTGTGAGGAGATTCTCGTCAGCATACTCAGAGAATTTGTCCCAGTTGAGCTTCTTCTGAAACTTCTGAATCATTGGGAGAGTCCAACGGATGTTTCTGTTTTCCGTAACCTCGTCCCAATTTACTTTGTCCTGATACTTCTCCAGCATAGCCTCTGACCAGCTGAAGTTACTTGATAAATCCTTCCATGCCTCTTCTGTTGCGATGTTCTGCATGAATTCGTTGCTTAATATTTTTGTTGCCATAATCTTATTGTTTTAAATTATAATTCCATTTCTTCAACACTATCTGTGATTTGATCTGCAGAATCAATAATATCATCGATTCCATCTTCAACCTCCCACACATCAAGAGAATAATTACTCCAACGAGTTCCGAAATTGCTATTAAAAAGATTTTTCATGTCCATTGCTTGCATTCTCACTTGTTTGGCCCAACTGTCAATATAGTTAAGCGTACTTACCTTTTTTAGATTGTCTTCCTTCATATCGGTAGGTTTTTATGCCATGATTTCATCCATCAACTGCTTAACCTGCTGATCAATAATCCCTCTCCACAAGTTTGTGTACTGGATGTCGTTGGTAGGAATATGATCTTTGTACTTTTCGTAGAAATCAATTCCTTTTCTATCGTAGAATGAGTCAACGTATCTTCTGATGATGCGGCTCCAATTCCATCTGTCTGCAAACTTCTCCACCATATCTTCTGTCAGGTTAATGCTATAGTTCTCAGAAAGTTTATTCCAATTCCATTTGTCTTTGAAAGTTTCAAGAACGGCTATTGTGAGAGTGCCTTTGGTGACATTCTTAGAGAACAGATCCCAGTTAATCATCTTCTGGAACTTCTGAATCATAGGGATGGTCCAGCATATGTTGCGATTCTCAGAAATACCATCCCAATTCACTTTGTTCTGGAACTTCTCCAACAGGGTTTCTGACCATTGATACTCCCTTGATAGTTCTTTCCATGCTTCTTCCATTGTCATGTTCTGCATGAATTCGTTGCTTAATACTTTTGTTGCCATAATCTTACTGTTTTATTTACTATAAACAATCATTAGAAATACTTAATCGTTTAAATCTTCATTGGTTCCGATGCCCCAGTGGATACACTTTTAATCGTAAAAATCATAATTGGACCAGTCGAGGTCATCGCCTTGGTAATTCTCCGGATAAGTGCTGTAATCAGATTCGAGTTTGATCTCGATGTTGAAGTCGCGTACCCATAAGAGGTCGAAGATGGAGAAATCCAAGTGACTGTAGAGGTTGTGGAAAGGATGAATCAGATGCATGTCCTTTGTCATTTCCTGATCTAACTCTTCATTCCAGTTGTCTATCTTCTCATCCAAATAGAGCAGCTGGTTTTCAGAGGGGATTTCACTCTCCCTTCCTGCTTCGTAATCCAACACGAAATTATCCACACCATCCATATAAAGAGGCATGTAATCAGTGAGCGAGCCATTTAATACGGCCCACATCTTCTTGGCTCGCATGGTCTGGACTGGATGTATCTTGGAATAATCATAACCCAGGAAGCACTTTCCTCTGAGATTGAAACTGGGAAGAAGACCACTGTTGACATTGGATGCATAGATGGATAATGCGCGCTTTCTCATCTCAATCATCTGGGCCTTTAGAGCTTCGTTGAAGTCAGATAAGAGCTGTTTGCTCTCCTCATCCATCACAAACATCTTATTCAGCAAAGACTTTCTTGTGCCTAATAAGCACTTGATGACTTCTTCGCCAGCTTCATATTCGAAGTGCCTCTTTTCTATTTCATGCTGAGTTGATAATATCTCAATCTCTATGTCCTTGATGACTGTAGAGTTGAAAATCCCTTGTATTCTTTTTGCGTCCATATTACTTACTTATTTGATTCACGTTGCAAAGATAGGAGAAAGGTGTGCCATTTTGGGGCAGAGGCTCGAAAAAAGGTGGTAACGGCTTCGGCACGTCGGCCCAGCTGTCTTCTGAGAACATGCTGGACCAAGGCGAAGACAAAGGTAAGGTCTAAGACTAAGGCCGGAAACGACAGGTAATAATTATTCTCTTGATACCTGCCCGTTTTCCGTCATCAATATTCTTTCACCTTAATTACAGAATCCATTTTACATAAAGTACTGCCTCTGCCGTTCCCATTAAGGCCGGATTAGCATCCATTGAGATGCAAGTTCCAACCATCCCTAATTATTTCTCCAATGAGCAGACAGTTTCATATATCGCCTGTAAATCGTCTGGGATGACAATCTTCATCAGGGAGAGACGTTCACTCTCTTTGATCTGCCAGGCCTTGAATTTCGAGCGATACTCCTGATACTCGACATGATATGCCTCATACGCATTCTCTTCCAGATTCTTTTGAACAATACTCTTCTTGTCAAGTTTGCGCTTGATGTCATATTTGATCCGATTCAGATGCTGCTCGTTGGTTCGATGCCATTTCTGAAGGTCAAAGAACAAATCATCCACCTTCTGCTGGTCGATGGAGGGGTTATAGGAATAGATGAGCGTTTCTTTTCCCGTACCCTCAGTGCTGTATGGCTTCATGATGCGGTTATGCAACTCCTCGCGGGCATTTGAGAAAACGCCATCAGGATGAATATACTTTCCGATGGTGGCAGCCGTAGCTTCCAACTGAAGGTATTCGAAGCGCTCGCGGATGTTCATCTCTTCGATGATGTCATCCTCCGTAGGCTTGACACCAGTAGTTGGTCTTTCAAGACGAAGACCATTCTCTTTGAGCCAGTCTTCAAAGTCTCTTTCAGTTACATTCTTTATCTCTGCCTCTTTAGCCTTGATGGCCTCACGGATCCAGGCACAAAAAGCGTTCATATCAGCAATCTCAGAGAGTAGAGCCCGAACCTCAGCCAGTTCCTCTTCATGATAGCCACGACTGATGGTCTTGCCTGAATCAGCAGGAGAGCCTACGATATCCACCGTCGTCGTTACAAAGTTCAGGTTCTTGAGCTTTGCCTCATTACTTACGATCTTCTCCTTTGCAATATTCGCCAGATGATTGGCGGATGTAGATGTAAGACCGTGATTCCCGAAAAATACTTCATTCACTTTCTTCATACCTTATTTCTATTATGTTTATTGTTCACGATGCAAAGATAAAAGAAAGGTGTGCCGTTGGAGGGCACACCTTATAAATATCTCATCATAATCTTATTTTTTTATTTATTTCTTTTGATTTCTTCTTTTATTATGAGGATGATCATGTAACGTGGAAAAGTTGATAACTACAGGATTTCCCTTGCTATCCAAGCGCAGGCTTCGGCATCGGCAAGGGCATGGTGATGGTTTTCGAGGGTATAACCACAGAGTTTGGAGATGGTGTGAAGCTGGTGGTTCTCGGCTTGTGGAAAAGCCTTGCGGGAAGCCACACATGTACAGTGGAATTCATAATCCGGATAATCCATCTGATAGCAACGGAACACTGCTTTCAGGCAACTCTCATCGAAGGCCTTGTTATGGGCCACAAGAGGCAGTCCCTCTATCAATGGCTCTATCTGCTTCCAAACCACAGGAAATACAGGAGCCTCTTCTGTGTCTCTGCGAGTGAGTCCATGCACCTGCGTACACCAATAATTATAGTAGTTGGGCTCTGGCTGGATCAAAGAATAAAAGGTGTCCACGATCTCGCCATCCCTCACGATGACCACGCCAACTGAGCAGACACTGGTTCGCTCGTTGTTGGCCGTCTCGAAATCTATAGCAGCAAAGTCTTTGAGCCCTGCTCGAAGATTTTCACACTCGGCAGAGTCAATACGAGTATTACTCTGCTCTCGCTTACTCAAATCTTTCATTTGTCGTCCTTGTATTTATCCCACATGTGTTTTGAGATCTCTGCCACCTCGTCGCGGAACCATTTGGGCTCCAGAACCTCAATGTCGCTGCCTTGCGAAAGGATCTCCTGACGGAAATCGAAGGTGGGGCGAAGCCTGACAATGAAGATGCTATATTCATCTGTTCGCTCAATCTCCCTTTGTGTTTGATGGAGTGTCAGGCTACGGAGATAGTTTGCCTGCCCTGCTGAAACTTTGAGTTTTACAGTTTCAACATCATAGTTCTGATCTGCAATGATTCCAAAGCAATCGTCGAAATAATCAGCAGCGTTGAAATCCTCAGGATAAGTGAAGGTACCTTCTGACGGCTCCAGCTTATGCACGCGATCGAGCGCATAGATCATCATCTTATCATAATAGGGGCTATGGCAGACGAGATACCAACGCTGCTTGAAAGCCTTCAGGCAATAAGGTTCAACCTCAAAGGTGTTAGCCTCATCGCGCCAATAACTCTGGTAGGTCATCTCGAGCACTTGGTTCTTCTTGAGTGCTTCGAGAATCACAGGAAGGTATTGCTCGCCATCAGGAATCTCATCAAAAAGAATCTTGTCCTTGATGCTGGCACTTTCCATCATCAGGTTGCTGACAGTCAGCGTATTGAAGAGCCAGCTTCGCATAGAACCGCTTTTCAGTTCGTCGGCATTCTGGATGTAGTAACGGTATCGCCCGCCATTCTCATTCTCGATGATGAGACCAAACATCTCCTCGATAGCCTGACGCCACTTGTGGAAGGTTCGGATAGGCAGGGGATTGCCCTCGCTCATGTCGTTGTCAGTCCAACGCTGATTGATCTCCTCGAAGGAAATCTGCTTTGCCTTGTAGATGGTTTCTACCAGCCAAACGTACTTGTTTAATAGGTTCTTTGCCATAACTCTTTGAATTATTCTGCCGCAAAGATACAAAAAAACCTATGCAAAAACATTGCATAGGTTATTCTTTTAACAATAATTTGTTTGAGAAATCAGGGTGAATTCTCGAACCTATATCGCAGGGCATAAAGCAAGGGCCCGCCATTGTCAGCACAAATAATATAGTACATCATACAGAAAATTCAATTCTTCACACATTTATCAATCAAACAGTTCACTCATTGTTACAACTTTCTGGAAAATTCCGCTATGAGCGTTGTGTTTCAGTCCAAGCGTTGTAACAAGCGTCAAGTGGATGGTTTGCTTGAATGACAGGCTTTCCTGTAATTTTGCAATCCTACCTCTAAGCGCCAATTCGTCATCATTATTCGGCTCATAATCCGTAGATAGGAATTTCATCTCACAGAGATTGACCACACGGTCGTCTCTGATAATCAGCATGTCAATCTGAGCGCCAGTCTTTACCTCATCACCCTTTACAATCCACGGCGATTCCGTTGATGACACGCCTTCAACACCCAGTGCTTTCTTAATCATGGTGATGTGACTAAAGCAGACACGTTCAAAGGCCAACCCTCGCCACGAATTGAGTTGGGGCATGTTCTGTTGGTGTTGCCAATAGGATTCGTCAGTTATTTTCTTCCCGTCGATAAAACGCAGATAGAACAGACAGAAACTATCTGTCAACTTGTATCTTATCTCTTTCTGATTTCTTCCAAATGGATGATAACTTGAAATGAAATCACTGGCCACCAGTGTATCAAGCATCTTGCTAAACGTGCCGCCAGAAGTGAAATACATATTTAATTTGGCCACAAAGATACAAATTAAAGCTTATATGGCCAAATAAATACCTATATATTTAGCCAAAAACATAAAAACAAGCTGTTTTTGGCTGATTATATGACACACCCTTACATCCTTACATCCTTACATTTCGGAAATTCGACCCATATGGGCTTGGGCTCGCGGTATCGTGATCAAAGGGAATCAAATGATATGGCGGAAGAGGTCGTTGAAATAGCGGAAGTCCTTGGGGGTTGGATCCTTGGCGGGGTCCATGATCCAGTAGAGGGGGAGGTCGCGGTACATCGAGGCGACGAGGGTGAAGGTGCTGGGCGGACCTATCAGATTGTGACAATGGGAGAAGAGACAGAGATCCTCGGCGGGGTTGCCCTCGGGGAAGTGGACGAAGAAGTCGGAAAGGCGCTCGCGGTAGAAGTCCTTGTCGAGATGAGGGTCGTTGCCGCAAATGTAGACGTTGAGCCGCTCTTTGGGGTAGCAACGGTCGTAATAGCTACGGATAACGCGGACGTACTGCTCGTCGGAGTAGAAGAACCGCCCGCCCTGGAAGGTCTTATAGTCGCCGCGACGGATATGGACACCGAGACGCACGCCCCACATATCGCCCAACCGCTCTTTGGCTTTCTGCTCCACAGCCTCGTCGAAGGCGAAGAGCTGGAGAATCTCGGGCTTGTATTTCAGGAAGAGGTCGTACCAGCGGGCATACCAGCCTTGGGCCATCACGAGACGGCTACGCTGCATCAACTGCTCCTCACGACTGTAGTCGGCCCCTTCCTCGTCGAAATGGACGGTGGGAATGAGTCCCCACTTGGCGGCATACTTGGCGAAGACGTAGGTGGGGAAGTTGTGGTAGGGAGTGTGGCAGATGCGGAACCACGGATACTTATAGGCGAAGCGCATGGACATCGTCGGGCATCCATGCTCGCGGCCCCAGGCATAGACATGCCCGTATTGCAGCATATTGTTGGCCATGCGGCCTTTGTCGTGGACGAATATCATAGCAATCCCTTACGTTTCTTGATCACCTCGAGGGGTTCCAGGCTCACGCGCCCCGTCTCTGCGTCATAGCGGATATTGAATTCCTCATGGGAGCGCTTCCAGCGGTTATGCGTCCAGAGCCAATATTGCGGAGCCCGATTGATGGATGCCTCCAACATGCGGAAGTAGGCATCGGTCAGTTCATAGTCTTTCGTCTGCTTGGGGTTCTGCTCTATCAGTTTGAACGTCGCCACATAGTAGCCTCTGCGGGGACGCTCCACATCGATATAGAGCACGGCATGGCCTGCGCTGCGAGCCAGTCGCTCCGTGCCCGTCAGTACGGGGGTATCGTGATTCAGGAAGTCGAGCCAGTGGTGGATATTGTTCCAGAACGGCACTTGGTCGGAGATATAGCCGATCACCACGGGCTGCTTCTTCTGCCTGTATTCGGCCAGTCGCCTGAGCGTCTCAGCCATGGGGATACACACAGCCCCCATCCTCTGCCGGAGATTGAGGAAGAGCCGGTCGAACTCAGAGTTCTCCAGTACATGATAGATCTGGCCGCACTGTGCCTTGGGAGTCACCCAGAGCGGCAGCGACGTGATCCACTCCCAGTTGCAGTAATGTCCCAGATAGACGGCGCACGACTGTCCGCCAGCCACAATCTCATCCACCAGCTCGGTGCCCTTGAACACCATGCGGCGCTTCAGTTCCTTCTTGCTGATGGTGAGCAGTTTGACGGTCTCTACCAGATAGTCGCAGAACCAACTGTAGAAGCCCTTTTCTATCCGTCGCAGCTCGGCCTCGGATTTCCCGGGGAAGCTGTCGGCCAGATTCTTTCTCACCAGCTTCTTACGATAGCCCACAAGGTGATACACCACCACGTAGATGCCGTCGGATATCAGGTAGTGCACCCACATCGGCAACAGGGAGAACAGCCAGAGTACGGCGTAAGTGAGATAGTATAGCAGTTTCATATTATTCCGTCCAGATATCCTTGGCTTTCGTTGACTTGAAGATGGTGAGGGCGCGCTTCCATTTGCTGCGGAGGATGTCTTTACGCAACTGTTCAGCCGTATCGGCGGCTGCCCCGAAGGGCTCGCCCCGGTGGAGCACATCGCGCATAAACGACGAGGAGGTGATGCCCCACTTACGGAGGAACTGCAGCGAACCGTCGTTCTTCACGATGCGATGCGTAGAGCGCGCCTCAAAGTGATAGACGCGGCTTCTGTCAACACCCTTGAAGAGCCTGACGCCAGCGTGCCAGAGCTTTGCCGAGAAGTCGGGGTCGGAATACATGCCGGGGCTATACTCCACGCTGTAGCCTCCGACGAGATCCCACAGGTCGCGGTGCACGATGTTCGGCGGCCAGGTGGCTCCCTGCCAGTCGCCATGCTTCAGGTCGCGGTATTCCCTGAGCAGTCGCTCCTCCTCGAAGGTGTCGACACTCTCACCGAAGTTGGCGGGCGCAATCACGCTCTTGCAGAAGAACTTGCGGGGCTGGATGAGCGTGGCCGAGAGGAAGAACATCTTGTGGCCGATGGCCTGTATTTCATCATAGAGCGCCGCATCCCAGTCGGGCAGCACGTACATATCGTCGTTCATAAAGAGCACGTAGTCCGTGGTCACCAGCGGCCGGAGTCCGTTGAGGGCATAACACACACCGATATTCTCCGCCGAATGGGTGTATTTCAGTCCTTCGGCCTTTACCCATTCCAGGGTGCCGTCGCTGCCGTCGTTGACGTGGATCAGGATCTCGTGCGCATAGGTGGAGTTCTTGCGGATGCTCGCCACGCAGAGTTTCAGGAAGGCGAGATTGTTCCACGAAGGAATCAGTATCGAGAATAGCGGCTCTTTCATTCTATATTCATTCTTTTATTCTTCTCAATGATTTTCGCCACGAGCACAAACTGGTAGAAAGCGTCCATGCCGGCTCGGATGAGTCCCGGCACTCCGTCGAGGAAGCCCATCTTCAGCACGTAGTTGCGGAAGAACCGCCAAGCCGGTCGCCCGATCAGGGCTCCCAAGCCATAGCGCTTCGCGCTGCGCTTCAAGATCTCGCTGTCGGTATAGGCGTTCGTCTTGCGCAGCAGATCGGAGATGGTCTCGTCGGCCAGATGGATCAGTCGCACATTTTGCTCTGAGGAGGGGATTTTCTCTGTCCGTCCCTGAACAGTGGGGAAGGTGTGGACGTAGGGTGGCCACACGATGCCCTCGCGCCGGAAGAAGCGCAACTGACGGTCGTAGCTGATGCTCTTCGTGTAGCGCAGCATGAAACGGTTCCAGCGGGGGATATAGAGACCGGCGGGACAGTCGGGCCCGTTGACCCTGCGATAGAGATACTCGCACAACTCGGGCGTCACGATCTCATCGGCATCCACCACGAGCACCCAGGGAAAACGGGCCTGGGAGATGGCGAAAGTACGCGCAGGCTCGGCACTCTTATGGTCGGCCTTGGGGAAGGTGACGATGCGGCAGCCGTTGCGGCGGGCGATGTCGAGGGTGGCATCCTCACTCTCCATGTCGCAGACGAGCACTTCGTCGAAGCCCTTCACAGCCTCGAGCACTTGCTGCAGATGCTGCTCGGCATTGCGGGTGTTGATCACCACCGATATTCTATTTTCGTCGTTCATCGCTGCAAAGGTACGAAATAATTTGGAAGATTCCAAACAAATTCGTACCTTTGCACACAAAATAGCTTGGTATGAAAGAAAAACTGAAAATTTTCCTTACCGAACCCCGCACTCTGCTATGGCTTTGGATGATTATCGCCGTCACGGGAATGACCCGCTTCGGTCATGGTCGCGAGAACAATTTCCTGATCTTCAAATATGTATACTGGCACGTCATCGACCGTCTGCCGCTCTACATACACTACCCCCAGGAGTATTTTGACCTGAACCACTACGGCCCGACGTTCTCCCTGATCATCGCGCCCTTTGCCCTGCCGCCCACCTGGCTGGGCATGCTGTTGTGGCTCGTGGCGCTCACGCTCGGCCTCTACGTCGCCATCCGCCACAGTCTGTTCACCCGCTGGCAGCAGGTATTCATCTTCTGGTTCTGCTCCCATGAGCTGCTCAATGCCATCCAGATGCAGCAGTTCAACATTGCCATCGCCACCATCATCGTGGGCAGTTATTACCTCATCCGCCGCGAGCGCGACTTCTGGGCTGCCTGCCTCATCATGATCGGCACATTCGTCAAGCTATACGGCATCGTGGGGCTCGCCTTCTTCTTCTTCTCCCAACACAAGGGCCGTCTGCTGGCCTCCTGCGCTTTCTGGGCCGTCGTGCTGTTTGTGGCTCCGATGCTCATCTCTTCGCCCGAATATATCATCGGCCAGTACAAGGAGTGGTACGTGAGTCTGGTTGAGAAGAATGCCGACAATATGTTCAGTCATGGCACGAATATCTCGCTCGTCGGTATGGTGCGCAAGATCTCCGGCAGCAGCGCCTACAGCGACCTCTGGGTCATGATCCCCGGGCTCATCGCCTTCCTGCTGCCCTACCTTCGCATCAACCAGTACCGTTACGAGGCTTACCGCCAGACGATACTGGCTTCGGTGCTGATGTTCCTCATCCTCTTCTCCACAGGTTCTGAGAACTCTACCTATATCATCGCCGTTGTGGGCGTGGCCATCTGGTACACCACCGCTCCGTGGAAGCGCGGGTGGGTCGACGTGGTCCTGATGGTCTACGTATTCTTCTTCTGTACGATGGCCCACTCCGACCTCATGCCCCGTTTCATCCGCGAGGAATATATGAAGCCCTACGGCCTCAAGGCCCTGCCCGTCGCCCTCGTCTGGCTGAAGCTGTGCTACGAAATGCTCGTTAAAGATTATCGCCCGGATAAATCCGAATGATTTTTACAATGAAATGTCACACTGGGCTTCCTGGTGTGACATTTTTTTAAATAATTCGCGAATTGTTTGGCTGTTCGCTGAATTATGCCTATCTTTGCAGCGTTAACTGAAAAACGAATGATTATGAAATCACAAATCGCAGTATGGTTGTGTTGGTTGCCGATGGCGCTTTGGGCGCAGGAAGAGCGGCCTTGGAGTGAGTATCTGAATGAAGTGATGACGGTGGAGGACGTGGAGTCGGCACAGTGGGAGGAGACCTACGAGTGGCTCTGCGAACTGGAACAGCATCCCCTGGACATCAATCTCGCCACGCGGGAGCAGCTGGAGGAACTGCCCTTCCTCTCTGCCCAGCAGATCGAGGAACTCATGGAATACAGGGATCGCTACGGACCGATGAAGTCACTGGGGGAACTGCAGATGATCCGTTCGCTGGGTTATGGTCAGCGGCAGTTGCTCTCGGCATTTGTGTTCGTGGGTGAGGAACCGAAGACGGGGCTTCCTAGTCTCAAAGAGATAGTCGTGAACGGTCGTCACGAACTGACGGCCACGGCGCGGATTCCTTTCTACGAGCGGCGGGGCGACAACGAGGGCTATCTGGGATACCCTTATCGCCACTGGCTGCGCTATCAGTTTACGAGTGGCGAGGCGGTGAAGGCGGGTATCGTCGGAGCGCAGGATGCGGGGGAGCCTTTCTTCTCGAACCGCAACCGCTGGGGCTATGACTACTACTCGCTCTACCTGCAACTGCGCAACCTGGGTCGGCTGGAAACGCTATGCGTGGGGAACTATCGGGTTGCAATGGGCATGGGACTGGTGATGAACAGCGACTTCTCGCTCGGGAAGGTGACGTTGTTGCAGTCGCTCGGACGTGCCACCCACAGCGTCAGGGCTCACAGTTCGCGCAGCAACACGTATCTGCAGGGTGTGGCAGCCACGGTGAATCTAGGCAGAGGCTTCAAGTTGACGGCCTTTGGCTCCTATCGCCCGATGGATGCGACGCTGAACGACAACGGGACGGCAGCGACCATCCTGACCTCGGACTATCACCGCACGGAAACGGAGATGAACAAGAAACACAACCTGCAAATGACGAAGGCGGGCGGCAGTCTGCGTTATGAGCACCATGGACTGCATCTGGGCGCGAATGCCCTCTACACGCATCTCGACAAGCGATTGCAACCGAACACCAAGACGCTCTATCGCCGGCACTATCCGCAGGGTGCGGACTTCACGAATGCCAGCCTGGACTATGGCTATGCGAGCTATCGCCTGTCGCTGAACGGAGAGACGGCCGTGGATCAGAAAGGACATCTGGCAACCATCAATGCCCTGAGTTGGCGCGTGAGCGACGAGCTGAGCGTGATGGCCCTGCAGCGCTTCTATGCCTATCGCTATACGTCGCTCGATGCACAGAGCTATAGTGACGGCGGGCGGGTACAGAACGAAAGCGGGGTATATCTGGGACTTACATGGCAACCCTCGGCAGCCTGGCGCATGGTGTATTATGCGGATTTCGCCTATTTCCCCTGGGCAAAGTATCAAGTGTCGCAGTCATCGCACGCATGGGATCATCTGTTGCAACTGACGCATACAGGCCGGCACTGGACGCTGGGAGGCCGCTATCGGCTGCGAATGAAGCAGAAAGACAATGAAGACAAGACAGCCTTAGACAACCGTTGGGAGCATCGGGGCAGACTGAGTGCGGACTATGCCGGCGACAGTGGCTTTGGCAGCAGGACACAGTTGGATGCGGGCTATTGTGCCTATGGGGCCGGCGACTGGGGCGCCATGCTAAGCCAGACACTATCCTACACCCATCGCCGGGTCAGGCTCTATGGCGGGGCCGGCTATTTCCATACCGACAGTTACGACAGCAGAGTGTATCTCTACGAACGGGGGCCACTATACACTTACGCGATGTCGACCTTCTACGGTGAGGGTATCCGCTACTGGCTGATGGCGAGGGTGCAGCCATGGGGCAACCTGACGCTCACGGCCAAGCTTGGGGTGACGAATTATTTCGACAGGAGCACCATCGGCAGCAGTTACCAGCAGATAGACGCTTCGGCGCAAACGGATATGGATATACAGATAAGGTGGAAATTCTAAAGGAGGCTTTGATAAAGATCAAAGACCTGACCAGCGACGTCGTTACCCTCGAAACGGCGGATGTACTGCTGACTGCGGGAGATGCGCTGTTCGCGACCCTCGGCGCCTTTCAATACCTGCCGAATGGCGGCTGCCATCGCCTGTTCATCGTCAGGGTCGACATAGAGGGAGTCGGGGCCGCCTGCCTCTTCGAGACAGGAACCTGTGCAGGCTACCACGGGCAGTCCGCAGCTGATAGCCTCGATGATGGGGATGCCGAAGCCCTCGTAGCGTGAAGGATAGACGAATGCCTCGGCGCCGGCATAGAGCTGCGGCAGTTGTTCGTCAGTGACGCCATGCATCACCTTCACGCGATGCGCCAACCCATGTTGCTTGGCATAATCGAGCACCTCATCGGTATATTTCGTGTGGCGCCCCACGACCACCAGACTCAGGTCATCGGGCAGATAAGGCAATGCCTTCACGGCCAGCAGGATGTTCTTGCGGGCTTCGATGGAGCCGACGCTCAGGATGTATCTGGATGCGCTCTTTGCAGAACCTATTGTGAAGCGGGGGGCACAACTCTGGTAGATGACGCTGATGCGACGTTCGTCGACGTCGGCATATTCCATGATGTCGCGCTTGGTGCATTCGCTGATGGCGATGATATGATCGGCCTCGCGGATGGTCTGGCGGAACTTCCAGGCATAGATCTTCGTGTCGAGCCAGTGGTAATATTCAGGATGGCGCAGGAAAATGAGGTCGTGGATGGTGACTACGCTCTTGATGCCGCTCTTACGGATACCGACGGGCAGTTCGCCAGAGAGTCCGTGGAACACTTCCACGCCGTCGCGCCGCAATTGGGCGACAATCCCCCGAGAGCGCCAGAAGGCCTTGCCAAAAGGCGTGCGATCAGGATAACAGAAACAAACATTCGGCAGCTCGGCTACCTGGCTGCGCAGATCCTCACGCCCCGCATCGGGGGCATAGAGGCGCAGGTTGAGGTCGCGGCTAGCCAGATCGTTGACAAGCGTGCGGCCATAGCTGCCAAGTCCTGTGCCGTTCCTGACGATTCGCTTGGCATCGAAGCCGACGGTCATCCGATTGCTCATGAGCGCTTAAAATGCTTGAAAACGAAACGCACCATCACGAAGTTGGCCGGCACGGCAATGGCGAGCACGGCGATAGGGGCCAGTTCGCGGCTGAGGCCAATCCACAGGAAGAAGTTGAAGAGCACAATATGGAGCAGGTAGTTCACCAGATGGGCACCACCGAAGCCAATACCGTTCTTGGCCGAGGTCTTCGCCTTGAACGTGAAGTGTGCGGAGAGGTAATAGTTCACCAAGAAACTCAACACATAGCCGATGGTGTAGGCGACATTGACATTGATCCAATGCTGCAGCACCCAGTAGATGCCGTAGTGAAGAGCCGCTGCCGTGGTTCCCACGATGGCAAAACGGACCAGCTCACCAAATGTTTCTTTCTTTTCCATAAACCGGGGCAAATGATCATCAGTCGGTGCTGATGGCTACGATGGCATCGCCCCTGTCGAACGCGGCCTTGATTTCCTTACCGCCCTTCTGGACCTTGCAGAGGGAGATATCATCACCCAAGGTCTCGCGGACACGGATACGGCCAATCTGTTTGCGGGTTTCGCGACCGGCTACCTGACCTACCACAAAGACATCGAAATGAATATCCTCGCCGATAAAACGGCTGCCGACGTCGATATAAAGTTCCTTGGTCTTGTCTTTCTTCTCGATGCCGCGCTCGATGATGTTGGCACGGACGGGATAGCACTCGTTATAATACTCGTAGATGTTATCGGACAACTCGTCGAGAGCGGAGCGGATAGCCTCGTCGGCAGACCTGGCGAGCGAGTATTCGGAACAGCGGCCAGACAGGGTGCTGGTGGTAACCTCGCCCGTCTGCAGATTGGTGAAATGAAGGGCTACTGAGGCGATGGCGCCGTAATAGGTCTTCGTCTCTGTGTACTCGCGCCCTTTGCTGTCCTTGCGGTCATAGGCCTTCACCTTGCGCGTGGCGGCTATATCGGTGAGCACGGCCGACACTTGATACTTGGCATCGGAAGCCTCACTATCCTCAACCACTTGCAGGCGGCGGACATGGGTCAGTCCCTCCATAACGCGATTGCGGGCCAGCGGGATGTACTCTTCATTGTTGATGTCGGTAACACGACCCTCGACAACATCGGCCATGACACTGAGCACTTTGCCCACCGTCACCTTCTTCTTGACCTCATTCTTCTGATAGGTAATGTCGGTTAGTTGTACTTTGTAGACAGGGTTCAGCCCGTTGTCCTGTGCGCTGACGCCAACTGCAGACAATACAAACGTCAATGCGATTGTTAATAGAAATCTCAATTTATTCATGTTGCAACTATAAGATGAATATCGACTGCAAAGATACGAATAATTTTCTGAATTAATGCAAAATAAGGTAGGAATTCAGCGGGGATTGGGAAAAATGGTGTACTTTTGCAGGCGTAATGCGAAAGATGATCGTCATAGGGATGCTGTGCGGACTGGGCTTGCCTTTGCAGGCACAGGAGCAGATTACTGCGGAGCAAGTGCTCGCGGAGATGGACTCGCCTACCTTCGTGCCGACGGTGAAGGTGGGAAAGGTGCTCCACGATGGCGACAGCATCCAGTATATGGAGATGAACAACGTTTACGTGTATCCGGAACTGACCTTCAAGAACAAGAAGCAGGCAGGGGCCTATATGCGCCTGGTGACAAACGTGAAGAAGGTGCTGCCCATCGCCAAGGAGGCGCGGCAGATGCTGATCGAGACGACGGAACTGCTGGACATGCTGCCTGACGAGAAGGCCAAGGAGGCCCACATCAAGCGCGTGGAGGAAGACATCTTCCGTACTTACAAGCCGAAAATGAAAAAGCTTACCTATTCGCAAGGTAAGCTGTTGATTAAACTGATAGACCGTGAATGCCACTCGTCATCCTACGACATGATCAAAGCCTTTATGGGTCCTATCCGCGCAGGCTTCTGGCAGGTATTTGCCTGGGGTTTCGGGGCCTCGCTGAAAAAAGAGTATGACCCTGAGGGCACAGACAGACTGACGGAGCGCGTGGTCCGCATGGTGGAATCAGGGCAGATATAGCCCGAAAGACATACTCAGCGCCCGCTGGGTTCTTCGCTGAACAATACTTGGACGATCGTCTGGCCGACAGCCTGCAGGGTGTTGCGGTCGATGTGGGCCATGTCGTCATTGACAGTGTGCCACGTAGGACCAAAGCTGCTCTGTTCACAGGCGGGATAATAGGGAATGATGTCGATACAGGGAATCTTGGCCACTTGATTCACGGGGATATGGTCGTCGGTGATAGTACCGCCAGGCTGGTTTGGGAACATGCTGCCGTAGCCGACGGCATGAGCACAGCGCCATACCCTGTCAACGATATTGGGTGCATATTGGAGAGACATGCCTTCGCGATAGAACTGGGCGCCCTCGCCACCTACCATATCGAGGAGAATGCCAAAACGGTACTGGCGGGCGGCTTCCTTCGGCAGATGGGCAGCCCAATGCTGGGATCCCAGAGCCCAGGAGTTACCATTGTCAGGCACATCGCTCCACTGCGGAATGCCCCAGTCCTCAGCATCGAAACACACAAAGTCGACACCGATATCCAGTTTCTTGGCAGCAGTCGTATCGGGCACCGAGAGCAGACGGGCCACTTCGAGCATGACCGCAACGCCACTGGCACCATCGTTGGCTGCAAGTACAGGCTTGCGCCAGTTGGACTCGTCGGGGTCGTTATCGGCCCAGGGGCGGCTGTCCCAATGGGCACAGAGCAGCAGACGATCCGTAAGTTCAGGACGGTAGCTGGCGGTGATGTTGGTTGCCTTCAAAGGAGTGCCGTCAAAGCCACGGAGGGCGGTGAGCTGGGTGGTCACCGTAAGACCATAGGCAGCAAACTGCTGCTGGATCCAGCGGCCACAGGCATCGTGGGCGTCGCTGTTCATGACACGGGGTCCGAAGGCACACTGACGCTCACAGAACTGATAGGCGCTATCAGCGCTGAACACAGGACCGACGGGGGTCATCGCGACGGTATCATCGCTGACGGAGGCCTGTCGGCGCAGGCCACAACTGGTCAGGAATAAGGTCGCCATGATGCAAAGGAAAATATACGGTTTATTCATCATTTCACTATTTCTTGCTGAGCCAGCTTCATGACGCGGAGGAAGTTGCCGCCCCAGATCTTCTGGATGTCGGCCGCACTATAGCGGCGCGCCAGGAGCTGTCGGGTAAAGTTGATAAGTTCGGAGGAATCTGCCAAGCCAGGAACACCGCCGTCGCCATCGAAATCGGTGCCGAGTCCCACATGGTCGATGCCCATCACCTGGATGGCATGGTCGAGGTGAGCCAGGACATCGTGGATGGTAGCAGCACCATCGGTACGGAGGAAACCGTTGTAGATGGTTATCTGGGCAACACCACCCTTGGCGGCAAGGGCGCGCATCTGATCGTCGGTCAAGTTACGAGGATGATCACAGAGGGCACGGGCCGAGGAATGGCTGCACACGATGGGCACACGACTGATATCGAGGGCATCGTAGAAACTTTTCTCGCTGGCATGGCTGAGGTCGACGAGAATACCCAGACGGTTCATCTCGCGGATGACATCGGCTCCGAATGGGCTCACACCACCATGGGTGGACGAGCCGCGGGCAGAGTCGCAAAGGTCGTTGTCGCCATTATGACAAAGGGTGATATAGACCACGCCACGTTGGGCGAAATGGGCGATATTAGCCAAGTCGCCCTCGAGGGCAAGACCATTCTCAATGCCGAGCATGATGCTCTTCAGGCCCTGATGCTTGTGGCGCCAGAGGTCGTCGGGGGTAGCAGCGAGAGCGATATAGGAGGCATTCTCGGCCACGATGGCCTGGATCTTGTCGAAGATCAGGTCGGCGTACGCCTTGGGACCAGCCACGGGGAACGGCACACATTCGCCAAAGGTCTTGCCGTCCTTGGGCTGTGGCAGGTAAGCCACCATAATGGTCGCATCCTGACGGCCTTCGGTCATCTTATGAAGATCAACGAGGATCTTCGGGTCGCGATGGTCGAAACGGATACCTTCAGAGAAGAACATAGGGGTATCGCAGTGGGTATCGAGCGTCAGCGTGCGGTCATGCAGACGCTGAGCCTCACGGAAGGAGCGGGCTTCGCCCACCAGCCACTGGAAGAGGGGCAGACCGTCGGCGAGGCACTCGGGATGCCACTGTACACCAAGGATGGATTTGTGCTCAGCACTCTCTATCGCCTCAATGATGCCGTCGACAGCTCGAGCCACTACACGGAACTTAGGACCGGCATCGGATACTGCCTGGTGGTGGAAGGAGTTGACGAAGAGCCTCCCACCGGTCCCTTCAAAAGATGATGGGAGTGATGACTCTTGGTAGAGGCGATACAAAGTCGAGTCTTGCTCGATGGTGACGGTATGGGTAGGTGTGGTACGGTCGGCACTCTGGGAGTGCTTCACTTCCTGGATGTCGCCGATATCCTGAGCCACATGGCCACCAAGAGCCACGGCAAGCGTCTGGATGCCGCGACAAATACCGAGGATAGGCAACTGGCGGTTATAGGCCAACTGGGTGATAAGCAACTCGGGGAGGTCGCGCTCGCCGCAGACATCACCAAGCTTGGGCGAAGGCTGCTCACCTACCCAAAGGGGATTGTGGTCGCCACCACCACTGAGGATGAGACCATCGAGACGGCAGAGGGTATTGAGAATCACGTCAGGATCGCTGACGGGCGGGATTATCACTGGCACGCCCCCGGCGGCTACAACTGACTTATAATAGCCTTCAGCTAGCTTGCACGCTTGTTCGGTATAATTGCCCGTGATACCGATGACAGGCTGGCAAGGGGCCTCGGGGTAACGGGCGTAGATGGCATCGAGGCAGCCCTGCAGATCAAATGAATGCTCCATCGCACTTATGCTTCTTCGTCGACGGATATGGGGATCTCACGCTTCAGACTCTGCTCCAGAGAAATAAGCGTTTCGGTGGCAACGACACCGGGAATGCTCTGCAGACGGCCGTTGAGGAGATCCATCAACTGTTCGTTGTCGCGGGCATAGAGTTTCACCAGCATGGTGTAAGGGCCCGTGGTGAAATGACACTCGACCACTTCGGGTATATGCTTCAAGCGCTCGACGACATCCTTGTACATCGAACCTTTCTCGAGGTTGATGCCTACATAGGTACAGGTACTGTAGCCGAGACTCTTGGGGTTGACATCGAAGCCGCTGCCAGTGATGACATCGGCATCAATGAGATGCTGCACACGCTGGTGGATGGCAGCACGAGAGACATTACACTCGGCAGCCACATCCTTAAACGGGATTCTTGCATTCTTTGACAAAATGCTCAAAATCTTCTTGTCCAAAAGATCAATTTTCTCCATTGCTTGTTTTATTGGTTACATTTTGTCAGCAAAAGTAAGGCTTTTTATTGAATAATGCAACTTTTTCAATGAAAAAATGAAAAAAGTGTGCCACTTTTGTGACACACTTCCGATTATAATGGATTTCAGCAGACCTTATTTCTTCACAATGCCTACCAATTCGACATCGAAGACCAGCGTGCTGTAAGGCTTGATCTGTCCTGTCTCACGCTTGCCGTAAGCGAGTTCAGAGGGGATGTAGAGCTGCCACTTGCTGCCTACGGGCATCATCGTGAGGGCTTCGGTCCAACCCTTGATAACCTGAGTGGGCATGAACTCGGCAGGCTTGTCGCCATGACGGGCAGAGGCATCGAACACGGTACCGTCGATGAGACGACCCTCATAGTTCACCTGCACCTTATCGCTGACGGTTGGCACCTCACCCTTACCGGCAACGAGCACCTTGTACTGCAGACCGCTGGGCAGGGTGATGACACTGTCTTTCTTGGCATTCTCAGCCAGGAAAGCGATACCTGCATCACGGTTGGGACCGTAGAGTTTCTCCTCTTTTGCAGCCTTGTCGGCTTTCTCGCGCTCAGCAAAGTAAGTCTCGGCAGCAACCATCGTGAATAGGGTGGTATCCTGAAGGAGGGCATCCTCAAAACCACGATAGAGCAGCGGAGCCACGATAGAATCAGGAGAGTCGGCAAATTCATTCGTAATGCCAGGGAGCATACGCTCATTGAGCTGGCGGGCGATATCCATGCCGACAACATAGGTCTTCTGACGGGGATCTCCGCTGGCGCTGATCATATCCTTGAAACCGCGGATGAAGTCGGCCATATAGGCGGTATCCACCTTCTGCTGAAGCAAATAGCTGACAAGACCCTTTGTAAACGTCATACCAGCCGTGTAACTTACAGAGTCGGAGCCATTCAGAAGCTGCACAGCCTCAACAACAGGGGCTGTCGGCTCCTCGACCTTCTTTTTCTTCTTGGCCTCTAAAGGGCAAAAAGAAGCACTCGCCACAAGGACGAGTGCAAGGATGATGATCTTTTTCATTACTTACGCTTAGCGTTAGACTCGATCAGTTCAATCTTGAAGATGAGGGTAGAGAATGGGTCGATGCCGCGCTGCTGGCGCTCAGCATAGGCCTGCTCCTGAGGAATGTAAACCTCCCAGATAGAACCCTCGGGCATGTGGCAGAGAGCCTCAGTCCAACCCTTGATAACCTGGTTAGCACGGAATGTGGCAGGCTCGCCACGCTTGTAAGAGCTATCGAAGATGGTATCGTTGATCAGACGGCCCTCGTAGTGAACCTTCACCAGTGATGTATCAGAGGGAATGGCGCCTGTACCTTCCTTCAGCACCTTGTACTGCACACCGTTGGCGAGCATCTTCACGCCTTCCTTCTTGGCATTATCAGCCAAGAACTTCTCACCAGCCTTCTTGTTCTCACCGAATGTCTTTTCAAGCTGGGCGGCCTTGATCTGCTGCATCTTCGTCTGAGCCATCTGCTGTGCCTCCTCAACGGTCATCAGTCCCTTCTTGCCAGTGGTTCCGCTGATGAAACCTGACATGAAGTTCTTCAGAGAGATGGTCTTCGTGGAATCGTCGCCAAACACCTCGTTGTTGATACCAGTGATCATGCGGGTGCTGATCTGCTGGCCAATCTGAATACCGGCAAAGTAAGCAGCCTTCTTCTTATTGTCGCCTGCGTTCACACCCTCGTTGAGACCTTTGATGAACTCACTCATATAAGCGGTGTCGACACCCAGACTGTTAACGAGATATTCCTTCAGACCCTGAGTCTGAGCCATACCGATGGCATAGCTCATCGAGTCGATGTCGGTACGAAGGTTAGCCTTCGGTGCACCATTGCCACAAGAGGTGGCCATGATAGCGATAACTGCTGCAATGGCAGCAAACGTAATTTTCTTCATTTCTAATATTATTAAATTGTTTGATCTTTATACTACCTGAATAAGCTCGACGTCGAAAATCAGAGCGGCATACGGAGGAATCGAAGCACCGGCACCACCTGCACCGTAACCCAAACGATAAGGGATGAAGAAGCGGTACTTGGCACCCTCCTGCATGAGCTGCAGACCCTCAGTCCAGCCTGCAATTACCTGCTGCAGAGGGAATGTAGCGGGCTCACCGCGCTTGTAAGAACTGTCGAACACCGTACCGTCGATGAGTGTACCCTCATAATGACACATCACCGTATCCTTGGCTGAAGGCTTCTTGCCGTTGCCCTCCTTGAGTACTTGATACTGCAGACCACTGGGAAGGGTAATCACACCCTCGTTCTTGGCGTTCTCAGCGAGATACTTCTCACCAGCCTCCTTATGCACCTTACCTTGCTCGGCGCGCTCTTCCTTTAGTTTCTGCTCCTGCTTGGTAAAATAATCCTGTACGATTGTCTGGGCATCGCGATGCGACACCTTCAACTCACTGCCGGCCAGCACATCCTTGATGGCCTGTGCGAAATCATCGGCATTAATCTCATGGGCTCCCATCTGGGCCAATTGCTGACCTATTCCCAAACCTAATGCGTAGCTTAATTTATCCATTCTTTCTATATATTAATAATGTGTATTCTCGAAAACGGGTGCAAAGTTATATAAAATATAGTACACATAGCTACTGAGCGACATAGTTTTTTATTTTTTTAATACATTTTTTCAGCTATAGTGTTTAAGTTTTCAAAAAAAACACTACCTTTGCAGCGAATATTTACAATTTTTAATATAAACGAATTGAACGATGAAGAAGATTGTTGTACTGACTGGTGCCGGCATGTCGGTGGAGAGTGGTCTGAAGACTTTCCGCGATGCCGACGGACTCTGGGAGAACTATCCCGTGGCAAAGGTGGCCACCCATGAAGGCTGGGAGGCAGACCCCACACTCGTGACAAACTTCTACAACATGCTTCGCAAGAAATGCTGGGGCGTGCAGCCTAACGAGGGACACAAACTCGTGGCCAAGCTTGAGGAGAAGTACGACGTGACGGTAGTTACCCAGAACGTGGACAACCTGCACGAGATGGCAGGTTCGAAGAAAGTGATTCACCTGCACGGTGAACTGATGAAGGTATGCTCAAGCCGCGATGTCGATGATCCCCGCTACCAGATTCAGCTGACACCCGAGAACTGCGAGGTAGAGCCAGGCACGAAGGCTGGCGACGGTTCGCTGTTGCGCCCATTCATCGTGTTCTTCGGCGAGGCTGTGCCCAACATCAGCATTGCTGCCGAGGAGGTATCGCAGGCAGACATCCTGATCATCATCGGCACCTCACTGGTAGTCTACCCTGCTGCCGGTCTGATGCACTACGCAAAGCCCGATGCCCCCATCTATCTGATAGATCCGAACCCCATCAATGCCGGCAGCCGCGTCACCCAGATCCAGAAGGGTGCCTCCGAAGGCATGAAGGAGTTGATAAAGATCCTGGAGAAATAATACTTAGGCACGGATTACACGGTGCTCTTCGAGCATCACGGCTTATAATTTTAAACCGTGTAAATCCGTGAAATCCGTGCCAAAATATAATCTGTTTGATACTATTTTCTGTCGTTATTGATTAGTTCGAGAAGTTTCTCGACGGCTTCTTCCTCGGGAATGCTCTTCTCGACACAGGTCTTACCCTTGTAGAGTGAGATCTTACCACGACCAGCCCCCACATAGCCATAATCGGCATCGGCCATCTCGCCCGGGCCGTTCACGATACAACCCATGATGCCAATCTTCAGTCCTACGAGATCCTTCGTGGCGGCCTTGATCTTGGCAATGGTTTCTTGAAGATTATAGAGCGTGCGGCCACAACCCGGACAGGAAATATACTCCGTCTTCGTGAACTTAATGCGCGCTGCCTGAAGGATGGCATCAGCAAGAGCCTCCCTCTCCTCATCCGAAAGGAGAGGAGAATGAATCACCAGTTTCGTGGCTTTGCGATCAATGAGCAGGGCACCAACCGCCATTGCGGCCTTCAGTTGGAGCGTCTCCCTGTCGGTATCATCGAGCGTCAGGGTAATGGTATCGTCCTTGATACCAGCCTCAGCCTGTTCACGCAGGGCAGCACAGGCAGGAATCATATCAACGAGCTTACGGGCCACGGGAATCTCGCACTCAGGTTCCTCGGAGAGAGACACGCGGATGGTGTCGCCGATACCCTCGGTGAGCAAGGCGCCAATGCCCACGGCACTCTTGATACGCCCGTCCTCGCCCTCGCCTGCCTCTGTGACACCGAGGTGAAGCGGATAGTGCATATCCTCCTGATCCATCGTCTTGACAAGCAAACGTACGGTGGTAACCATCACCACAGTATTCGAAGCCTTGATAGAGATGACCACATCGTTGAAGTGCTCACGCTTAAAGATGCGCAGGAACTCCATGCAGCTTTCGACGATACCCTCGGGGGTGTCACCATAACGCGACATGATGCGGTCGGATAGTGAACCGTGGTTCACACCGATACGAACGGCCGTATGATGCTCCTTACAGATATTGAGGAAAGGCACAAGCTGGCGCTCGATCTTCTTCAGTTCTTCAGCATACTCCTCATCGGTATATTCAAGATGCTTGAACGTCCTGCCCGGATCGACATAGTTGCCCGGATTGATGCGAACCTTCTCACAATACAGTGCAGCCACATCAGCCGTATGAGCCGTAAAATGGACATCGGCCACGAGCGGCGTATTGTAGCCGTCGGCCTTCAGCTGGGCAGAGATATTCTTCATGTTCTCTGCCTCACGGGTACCCTGGGTAGTGAAACGCACCAGTTCGCCACCTGCATCGATGATGCGCTTGGCCTGTGCCACACAGCCCTCGGTATTATTCGTATCCACCGTACCCATCGACTGGATGCGGATGGGGTTAGAGCCTCCGATGCCGATACAACCGACACGAGCCTCTGTGGAGAATCTTCTCTGATACATCTCAATTACACTTAAAGTTATACTTGATGGCAGCCAACTCCTCATTGGCCTTCTCAATCTTGATACGCAGACTAGCCTTATAGACCGCCAGACGCTGGGCGAGCTCTGCATCGTAGAGCGACATCATCTCAACAGCGAGGATAGCCGCATTCTGGGCGCCATTCACACCCACAGTAGCCACGGGGATTCCCGGGGGCATCTGGATGATGGAGAGCATGGCGTCGAGGCCATCGAGCATACCCTTGATGGGGACACCGATGACAGGCAGTGTCGTACTGGCAGCGATGACGCCAGGAAGAGCGGCAGCCATACCAGCACCTGCGATAATCACCTTCACCCCACGATCCTTCGCCGTGCGTGCGAACTCTTCCACAGCATCAGGTGTGCGATGGGCAGAAAGGGCGTTTACTTCAAAAGGCACCTGCAGCTCGTCGAGCAGTTTGCAGGCTTTCTCCATAATGGGCAGATCGCTCGTGCTGCCCATGATAATGCTTACTAATGGTTTCATATCGTTTTAAGAATAAATCAATGCAATAACCGAACAGACGGCTCCCACGAGGAAGCCAGAAAGTACCTGCGCCAGTGTGTGCTGACGAAGGATCATACGGCTGGAGCCGAGGATGCCTGCGAGGATGAACACCAGACAGAGCCACCATACGGGATTGAACCCGAAAAACTCGCCGAAGATGAAGAGTGAACCCGCCACACCACCGATGGCTGCTGTATGGGTGGAGATCTTCCACCACACATTGATCAGTGCACATACCACCTGAATGAACAAAGCTGCCGAGAGGATCGCACCCATAAAATGGGGGATGTGGAAGAGGTCCATCAGGTAGACGCAGAAGAAATAACAGAGGATGGAGATGACATAAGGCACCATACGGCGCTCCTTATGCCCCAGTTCAATGAGAGACCATCCCTGGTATCTGCGGTAAAGATGGATAAGCACTGTGGGCAACAGAATGGTGAACACGTAGACGAGGGTAAGCACCTGCAGCTTATAGGCCCAGGGCATCAGTCCGAGATAACTGAAGACAAACAGTGCCATCATACCTACCAGCGGCAGATAGAAGGGGGTGAACAGCATGCTTACCAGCCGTGCGCCCAGGATGATTGTCTTCTCACGTACCATTTTTTCTATTATTGACGTTTAACTTACTTTCTCAGACGGGCAATGGGGATACCCAGTTGTTCGCGGTACTTTGCCACCGTCCGGCGGGCGATGGGGAATCCGCGACGCCCCAGTTCCTCCTTCAGCACATCATCGCTCAACGGTTTACGCTTGTCTTCAGCATCGATGATCTCGCGCAGCACGGCCTTGATTTTTCGTGTTGACATTGCCTCGCCACTCTCTGTGACATAAGCATCACTGAAGAAATGCCGCAGGGGAAAGGTGCCCCAGCGCGTCTGGGCATATTTCGAATTACTCACACGCGAAATTGTTGAGGGGTCGAGCCCCGTCTTCTCAGCCACATCGCGCAGAATCATCGGGCGCAACGAGGCCTCGTCACCATCGACGAAGAACTGATGCTGCAACTGGATAATGGCATGCATCGTGATGGAGAGTGTATGACGGCGCATCTTCACTGCCTCAATGAAGTTCTGGGCGGCATCAACCTTCTTCTTGATATAGAGCAGCGCTTCTTTCGTCTGACGGCTCAGGTTATCTTTGTTCTGCTGGTATTCCTCCATCGAGTCGATAAACGACTGGGAGACTTTCAGCTCGGGGACTTCCCCATTGTTGAGCACGAAGGTGACAGTGCCGTCGTCCTGCGTGTCGACGATGAAGTCGGGCGTTATCTGTTGCATGCTCCTGCCAACGGTCTCACCCAACGAGGCTCCAGGGCGGGGATTCAGTTTTCGGAGTTCGCGGAAAAGGGCTTCTGCCTGTGCATCGTTAATGCCAAGGGCTGTCTGGATCTTGTCCCAATGCTTCTTCGTAAACTCATCGAAGTGGTTGTTCACCACCCGCTGCATCAGCTCTCTGACGCGCGATGGACTCCGCCGGGCTATCTGTAGCAACAGACACTCCTGGAGTGTACGGGCACCGATGCCCGCAGGGTCAAAGCCCTGCAGCAGTTCCAGCGTCTGGGCCACCTCCTGTTCTGATACATCGAGGTTATGATAGATGGCCAACTCCTCACAGACGGCATCGAGCGGCTTACGCAAGAGGCCGTCGTCATCGAGGGAGCCTATCAGATATTCCATGATATCGCGCTGTCGCTCAGTCATATCGAGCTCGCCCATCTGTTCCTTCAGCTGGTCGTAGAACGAGACGCTCTCGCCATAGACCATCTCCTCGCGCTCGTCGGCAAGGGCACTGCCACCATGATAGACGGGCAGATCCTCATCATCACGCCCCAGATTGCTGAGAGCCTCATCAAGGGCCGACTGTCGCTCCTCGCGCTCACTGCGGCTCTCGAAATCATCCTGAGCCTCAGGGGCATCGCTATAATCGCCCCCATCCTGATAGTCCGTAGTCTCGCCGTAGTCGTAACCCGTCTCACTCTCGAGCGCAGGGTTATCATTCATCTCCGTATTGATACGGTCGACGAGTTGCATCAGTGGCAGTTCCACCAACGAAGCCTGCAGCAGTTGCTGGTGGGAGAACATCTGTCCCTGTTTCTGCTGCTGTAATTGTTCCTGTATCTGACTTTGTGCCAAAACTTAATTCCTAATCTTAACTCATAAAATACGCCTTCAGCTGCTCGGCATACGATGCCAGTTCTTCTGTATCAGAATTGCCGAAGCGGCGCCAAATCTCCTTGCAGGGCGCGAACAGCACGTTGATAAACGTGTCCTTACGGTTCAGGTAAGGGTCGCAGTGCTGCAGCACTTCCATCACCTCGGCCACCTCGCGCGGCTTCAGTTTGAGCAGCTTTGCCAACTCCTGCACCTCTGGGGTCTCAGGCACCATCGTGATAGGTGTCAGACGGAAGTAGAGGTCGAGGATAAGGATAAGCATCACAGGGGTCAGATGATCGCTGCCTTCTACAGGTTTGAAGTCTTTCTCGAAGCTCTCGTTGGTCTCCACACCTTCGTAGAACAGACTGGCGTTGTTGAACCCTTTCATCTCGCGCAACAAGCGGGCCGCACGAGCCAGTTTACGGGGATTGCCGCTATAGGTCTCCCAGATACGCTCGATGCGCGGCGTCTCCAGATTGGCTATCTGGCACATCTTGTTGAAGAGCACCTCTGGCGCGATATGCAACTCCATACCCAACTCCACCAACTGACGGTTATACAAAGGCTTCATACCCACGGGTTTCTGGAGATAGATTTCCATCAGAAGGAGCCAATAATCATCCTGCCAAGTAGAAGATTTTGCCATATTCTCTTATTTTTTTTGCAAAAATACATCTTTTTTCGTATATTTGCAACCGAAATTGCAAAAACTTATGAGAAAAATCGTATTCTTTGCCCTTTGCGCAGTATTCTGCACATCGCTGTCGGCACAAAACGTGCGTGAGCAATTGAAGGAAAATCTCTTCAAGGCAAGTAGCAACTACTATGCCTACCCTACCCCTAACAAGCAGCTCACACCAGCACCGAAGGGCAAAAAACCATTCTACCTTAGCCACTATGCCCGCCACGGATCACGCTACTTGATCAAAGCCAAGGATTACGACTATCCTTACAACGTGCTCCGCAAGGCAAAAGATCAGGGCAAACTTTCACCCGTAGGCCAGCAAGCCCTGGAAAGAGTTGAAGCGCTGCGAGAGGAAGCCCAAAACCGTTACGGTGAATTGACACCCCTCGGGGTGGAACAGCACCATCAGATAGCCCAGCGCATGTACGACCGTTTCCCCCAGGTATTCAGCGACAAAGCCGTCATCGATGCAAAGAGCACCGTCGTCATCCGCTGCATCATATCGATGCAGAGCGAACTGCTACAGCTGGTGAAGAACAACCCCAGGCTGGTCATCAAGTCCGATGCCAGTCAGCACGACATGTATTACATGAACCTGCAGGATTCCGCCCTCTATAAAAAGCGCTACCCGAAAGAGTCGATGGACAACTACAAGGCATTTTGCAAACCCTACACCATCGACAGAAAGGCCATGGGCAGACTATTCAACGACTCTGTCTATGTGCGCGACAGTGTGGACACCTACAACCTGAACCTCGCCCTCTTCAAGATGGCCTCCAGCGTACAGGGCACCGAAATGCGCTTCCATTTCAACCTCTTCGATATCTACACCCTCGACGAACTCTTCAACAACTGGTTGCAGGCTAATGCCTACTGGTACATCAGCTTCGGCAACAACCCGCTGAACGGTGGACAACAGCCCTTCACGCAGCGTAACCTTTTGCGGAAGATCATTGAAGAGGCCGACAGTTGCATTGCCCTGCCACGCCCTGGTGCCACACTGCGTTTCGGCCACGAGACGATTGTGCTGCCCCTCACCTGTCTGTTAGGCATCAACGGCTTCGATCAACAGTTTACCAATCTGGAAGACCTCGACACCCACGGCTGGATCAACTTCGAGGTGTTCCCCATGGCAGCCAACATCCAGTTTGTGTTCTACCGCAAGAACCCGAAGGATCAGGATGTGCTGGTAAAGGTGCTCCTCAACGAAGACGAAGCCACACTGCCGCTGGAGACGGATTGCGCCCCCTATTACCATTGGAGCGATTTACGCGACTATTATCTGAAGAAACTGGATTCGTTCAAGGAATAAAAGATAATCCCCGCCAATCAGCGGGGATTGTCATTTTACCGTAACATCGGGCTGCCACAAAATGGTCTCGCCCGCATAAAGCGAGGCCTGCACGTCGATGAGCCGCTGGTTCGATGAACCTCTGAACAGCAGATCGGGGTCGCGGAGTGCCTGGACGAAAGGTCCGTCTACAAGCACATCGAGCAGTTCGAGCAGTTCGCGCTGCGCCCGTGTGATAAGCGTTTCAAAGGTAAAGCCCGTATAGCACCAGATATCCTTGTTCGTGCGCTTGTGGATGGCTCGCGCCAGATCCGCAAAACCGTCGCACTGGTACATAGGGTCACCCCCGGTAAACGTCACATTGGCATAAGGATCGGCTTCGATGATCTTCATCAGTTCCTCTGTGCTCATCTCCCTGCCGCCTTTGGGATCCCACGACTGGGGATTATGACACCCGGGGCACTTGTGGCGGCACCCTGCACAATAAATGGAGGTCCGGAATCCCGGACCGTCCACCATGGTATCTTCTATGACATCGAGAACTCTAATCACTACTCACCAAACAAGTCTTGTGCCCCGTGGTCGATATGCGTCACACGGTCGTTGAGTTCTGCAAGCTTACCACTGTTCCAGCGGTCAGTCGTTCCCACGAGATAGCCCGTGATGCGCTGCAGCTTATCGATGTTCGTGGAGCCGCACTTCGGGCACTTCTCCAGATGATCGTCAGCATTCTCATAGCCGCAGTCCATGCAGCGGTTGCGGTTGTGGTTCACGGAGCCGTAACCCATGTCGAGCTGATCCATCATATCCACCACGCTCATGATGACCTGCGGATTGTGGGTAGCATCGCCATCGATCTCCACGTAGAAGATATGTCCGCCACGCGTCAGGTTATGATAGGGCGCTTCAACCTCGGCCTTATGACGGGCACTGCACTTGTAGTACACGGGCACATGGTTAGAGTTGGTATAATAGTCGCGATCGGTAACGCCGGGGATGACGCCGAACTCCTTACGATCCTTCTTCGTGAACTTGCCGCTCAAACCCTCGGCAGGCGTAGCGAGCACGGAGTAGTTATGATGATACTGCTCACAGAAATCGTTGACGCGGTCGCGCATATAAGTGACAATCTTCAGGCCCAGTTCCTGACTCTCGGCACTCTCGCCGTGATGCTTGCCCGTAAGGGCCACGAGGCATTCAGCCAGTCCGATGAAGCCGATACCGAGGGTACCCTGATTAATCACGCTCTCGATAGTATCGTTAGGCTTCAGCTTGTCGGCACCGATCCACAGGCTCTTCATCAGCAGGGGGAACTGCTTGGCGAAGGCGGTCTTCTGGAACTGGAAACGGTCATCGAGCTGCTGGGCTGCCACCTCGAGCATGTGGTCGAGCTTGGCAAAGAACATATCGATGCGCTTCTGCTGGTCTTTCTCCTGCCTGCACTCGATGGCGAGCTTCACGATATTGATGGTGGTAAACGAGAGGTTACCGCGCCCGATACTGGTCTTCGGTCCGAAGCGGTTCTCGAACACACGCGTTCTGCAACCCATCGTAGCCACCTCGTGGATATAGCGCTTGGGATCGTCGGCACGCCACTCGCTGTCCTGATTGTAGGAAGCATCAAGATTCAGGAAGTTGGGGAAGAACCTGCGCGCCGTCACCTTACAGGCCAGCTGGTAGAGGTCGAAGTTACGATCCTCGGGCAGATAGTTCACACCGCGCTTCTTCTTCCAGATCTGAATGGGGAAAATAGCCGTCTCGCCATTGCCCACACCCTCGTAGGTAGAGAGCAGGATCTCACGCATGATGCAGCGACCCTCGGCACTCGTGTCGGTACCATAATTGATCGATGAGAACACCACCTGATTACCGCCACGCGAGTGGATTGTGTTCATATTGTGGATAAAGGCCTCCATCGCCTGATGCACACGGCCCACGGTCTTGTTGATGGCATGCTGCTGGGCGCGCTCCTTACCCGTCAGTCCGTCGAGCGGCTTCTTCAGGTAGTCCATCAGGGGCTCCTCATAGAGATCCTGATAGCTCTCGCCGTTGAGTTCCTCGAGGGCCTTCAGTTCCTCCACATAACTCATGCGCACGTAAGGTGCCAGGTAGAAGTCGAAGGCAGGGATGGCCTGTCCGCCGTGCATCTCGTTCTGGCAGCACTCCATCGAGATACAGGCCAGCACCGAGGCCGTCTCAATACGCTTGGCAGGGCGCGAGGCACCATGACCGGCGATAAAGCCGCAGTTCAGGATATTGTCCAAGGGGTGCTGCACACAAGTCAGCGACTTTGTCGGATAATAGTCCTTGTCGTGGATATGGAGATAGTTGTGCTCCACGGCATCACGGCTCTCCTCCGACAACAGGTAGTCATCGACGAAGGGCTTCGTGGTCTCCGAGGCAAACTTCATCATCATGCCTGCCGGAGTGTCGGCATTCATGTTCGCATTCTCACGCGTCACATCGGTATGCTTCACGTGTACGATGTCGAGGAACACCTCGCGGGTCTTGGCCTTTCGGGCCACCGAACGCTGATGACGGTAGGCGATATACTTCTGAGCCACATCCTTGCGGCTCGACTTCATCAGTTCCACCTCTACGGCGTCCTGAATCTGCTCAACGGTCATCTGACTCTCACCACGCTGGGCAATATGGTCGGTAATCTGATACAACAGACGCTCGTCTTCACCCTTGTCGGTATGAAGCATGGCCTTTCGGATGGCTGCCATAATCTTCTGCTCGTTGAATCCCACGATGCGTCCGTCACGCTTAACTACTGTTTGAATCATATATTATAAAGGTTTTAGTCCATGTCTTTTCAAATTCGCATGCAAAGATACAAAAAATAATCCTAAAGTCCGCCTAATCGGAAGACTTTCTTTCGTTAATAAATATCAAAAATCTAAGTCGGATTATTGCTTCTTGCTGAAAGCCAACGCGTACAGCCGAATTTGCTTCACCATTGCTACAAGTCCGTTGCTGCGAGTGGGCGACAGATGCTCCTTCAGACCGATCTGCTCGATGAAATACAGGTCTGCATCAAGGATCTCCTGCGGGGTATGGTCGCTGAGCACACGGATGAGCAGGGCCACGATGCCCTTCACGATCAGCGCGTCGCTCTCAGCCGTGAAATGGATCTTGCCGTCGGCATAGTCTGCCTGCAGCCACACACGACTCTGGCAACCGTCGATCAGATTCTGCTCCGTCTTGTACTTCTCGTCAAGGGGCGGCTGCTCACCGCCCAAGTCAATGAGCAGCTGATACTTGTCCATCCAGTCGTCAAAACCGCTGAACTCTTCTATGATCTCGTCTTGTATTTCGTTAATCGTCATATCACTCATTACTGTTTATTATTGATTCTTCACTCTTCACTAACTTGAACAGCTTGTCGCTGGGGCGCACCTTGCCCGTAACGGCGATGGATACGCGCGTGCCCTGCTCAGCCACCTCCACAGGACCGTTGTCGCCATGTATCTCGTCGGCTGTCACATACATCACGCCCGTCGTGGGGCCCGTGATCAGCATCTTGTCGCCCACCTTGAAGGTATTGGCCTCAACGGTGAACTCTGCCACCCCGAGTTTCGAGAAGTATTTCACGCCCTTGCCGATGTAAACCTTACGCTCGGTGGCATTCGAGCCGTAGTGTTTGTTCCACTCGCCCATCAGCTGACCCTGATAGTAGCCGTCCCAGAAACCGCGATTGAACACGGTGGCCAGTCGCTCATCCCATGCGTCTTTCCGCTCTTCCGTAAACGTGCCGTCGAGCACGGCCTGGATAGCCTCCTTGTAGCACTTCACGACGGTGTAGACATATTCAGGGCCTCGCGCGCGACCTTCTATTTTAAATACGCGCACGCCCGCATGCATCATCTTGTCGATGAAGCGCACGGTCTTCAGGTCCTTCGGCGACATGATATACTTGTTGTCGATGTCAAGCTGATAGCCCGTCTCGTTGTCTGTAGCCGTATAACTGCGACGGCAAACCTGGATACACTCGCCACGATTAGCCGAGCGGTTAGCGGCATGAAGCGACATGTAGCACTTGCCGCTGATGGCCATGCAGAGGGCACCATGACAGAACATCTCGATGCGGATCTGCTCACCCGACGGGCCGCAGATGTGCTCGGCCTCTACCTGACGGTATATCTCGGCCACCTGATCCATATTCAACTCACGCGCCAGCACCACCACATCGGCAAACTGCGCATAGAACCTGAGCGCCTCGATATTCGAGATGTTCAGCTGGGTAGAGAGATGTACCTCCTGCCCCACCCGATTACAATACGTCATCACCGCCACGTCGCTGGCAATCACGGCCGAGATACCTGCCTCCTTCGCGGCATCGATGATCTCGTGCATCAGCGGGATATCCTCACCGTAGATGATGGTGTTCACCGTCAGATAGCTCTTGATGCCGTGCTCACGACAGGTCTGCGCCATCTGCTTCAGGTCGTCAATCGTAAACGTCGAGGCAGAGTGCGCCCGCATGTTCAGTTTCTCGATGCCGAAGTAGATACTGTCAGCCCCCGCCTGAATGGCAGCAGCCAACGATTCCGGCGACCCCACAGGCGCCATTATTTCAAATTCTTCTAGTTTCATGGGGTGCAAAGTTACGAATAAGCGAGAAAAAAAACAAGAAAATACATACATTTCTCTCATTTTTTGCTATGATTTCAAATTATTGTCGTACCTTTGCGGCGTTATTAACAAATATAAGTATAAAAATGAAAAAGTATTTTGCATGGATGATGACCGCCATCCTATTCTGCGGTCTCACAACTGTTCTCACTTCATGCGGCAGCGATGACGACAATGGCAAGGACAGTGGTGCCACATTCACAAAGGTAAGGGTTGTATATACCGTAACAACCGATCAAAGCGTAATCGATGCTTTCAATGTGAATGTCTATAACACTTTTGAAGACGGGAACACCAATCCAGAGGCCATGAGCAGGACCACTTGGACGAAGACCGTTGAGATTCCCGCCAGCAAGCTCCCCGTCAATGTACAACTCTACACCGTCATCAAGCCTTTAGTTGACGGTGCCACGAGCAGCAACCTGTCTTATTCTCTCAAAAGAGAAATCGAATTGGTGTGCATCAACTCCGACGGTACGACTGGTGCAGCTAAGAAAACAGCTGACAATCAAACTACGAAGACTGTGGAAGACGGCACCTCACTCGCTGATTTTGCCAAGGATACCAACAATGACCAGGAGCATTGGTCTTTCACGGTCAGTAAGGAAGGTACGATCAATCAACTTACTGGTCATATCATGGACTAGTGTAACATTAGTCCCCAATATTACAAAAGAAGGAGGGTATGTCAGTTTTTGAACATACCCTCCTCTCTAATTTGATTATATTACAGAGGCTATCCTCTTATTTCAACAGCGTCGTTTTCGTCTTCTCTATATGACAGGCCTGCTGAGTGCCCTCTATATTGAATGTCAATACAGAATTTTCAGAAGTGACAGTAAGCGAACACGGTGCACCCTCAATAAGCGGGATACAACTGTTACTGCCGACAGGAAAGCCACAGCAGACTGGAATTTCAATATCATGCAGATGAGCTATCAGCATCTGTTCGACACTACCAAACTGCAAATCGTATCTAATGTGATTGAAGGCTCCGAAGATAATGCCCTTTATCCTTTCGAAACTATTCTGCAAGCGTAGCATATAGAACAATCTGTCGATGGTATGCAGCGATTCTTCTACCTCCTCGATAAAAAGGATGAGCTCTTGATCTTCTGGCAACTGGAATTTTGAGCCAGAAATCACAGCATAACTTGAAAGATTGCCTCCCACAAGGATGCCTTCCGCATGACCACAGCGGTTATACGGATTGCTTGGAATAATGTATTGT
>JAEEGF011426299.1_pt1 | contig 48694 bp, 42 predicted proteins | sample 9134171 | NCBI WGS metagenome assembly JAEEGF01 (sample SAMN16246542, study PRJNA631951) | gut metagenome | biome: gut microbiome; feature: rumen; material: AP-attached | host: Bos | place: Iran: Karaj | collected 2018-10
TTGCCGGCCTTCTCAGCCTTCTCCATCATTTCCTTACAGTAGTCAACCTTAGTCTCATCAAGAAGTGACTTACCAACTTCATATCCCTTAGCCTTAAGGAATGTGTAAGCCATACCACCACCGATGATAAGGGTATCGCACTTGTCAAGAAGAGTGTTGATAACGTTGAGCTTGTCAGCAACCTTAGCGCCACCAAGAATAGCTACGAAAGGTCTTACAGGGTTCTCAACTGCGTTTCCAAGGAAGTCGATCTCCTTCTGCATAAGGTATCCAACAGCGTTGTTTCCGCCTTTTTCCTTGATGTACTTGGTTACAACTGCTACAGAAGCGTGTGCTCTGTGAGCTGAACCGAAAGCGTCACAAACATAATCATCGGCAAGATCAGCAAGCTCTTTTGCAAAAGCCTCACCGGCCTCCTCAGGCTTGGTCTCCTCTTTGCCTCTGAAACGTGTATTCTGAAGAAGGATAACGTCTCCCTCATTCATTGCCTCTACGGCACCGGTTGCTGTAGCGCCGGTTACGCTGTAATCACTGATGAACTTAACATCCTTGCCAAGCTTCTCTGAAAGTCTCTTGGCAACAGGTGCAAGTGACTCACCCTCGTTGGGGCCGTTCTTAACTTTACCAAGGTGTGAGCAAAGGATAACCTTGCCGCCGTCCTTGATAAGCTTCTTGATTGTGGGAAGAGCTGCAACGATTCTGGTATCGTCTGTGATCTCACCGTTCTTTAAAGGAACGTTGAAGTCACAACGAACAAGAACGCGTCTGCCCTTAACGTTGATGTCATCTACTGACTTTTTGTTTAATGCCATTGTTCTTCTCTCCTTTTGTGGATTTTTTAAAAAGAAAAGAGGGTTCGGTCCAAGGGACCGGACCCTCTTTGAATTCTGATGGGTTTCACCAAGCTCGAAAAGACCTCGCTAGGTGATTACTTAACGAACTTCTCGAAGTACTTGATTGTTCTAACCATCTGTGATGTGTAAGAGTTCTCGTTGTCATACCATGAAACAACCTGAACCTCGTAAAGGTCATCACCGATCTTAGTAACCATTGTCTGTGTAGCATCGAAGAGTGAACCATATGTCATTCCAACGATATCTGAAGATACGATCTCATCCTCGTTGTAGCCGAAAGTCTCAGGATCTGAAGCCTTCTTCATAGCTGCATTGATGGAATCCTTTGTAACTTCTGTAGCAGACTTAACTACTGCAAAGAGAAGAGTTGTTGATCCTGTAGGAACAGGTACTCTCTGAGCAGCGCCGATGAGCTTGCCGTTAAGCTCAGGGATAACAAGGCCGATAGCCTTAGCAGCGCCTGTTGAGTTAGGAACGATGTTAACAGCGCCTGCACGTGCTCTTCTAAGGTCACCCTTTCTCTGAGGTCCGTCAAGGATCATCTGATCACCTGTGTAAGCATGGATTGTTGCCATGATACCGGACTGGATAGGTGCGAAGTCGTTAAGAGCCTTAGCCATAGGTGCAAGGCAGTTTGTTGTACAAGATGCAGCTGAGATGATGTTGTCATCTGCTGTAAGTGTCTCGTGGTTAACGTTATATACAATTGTAGGAAGATCATTTCCTGCAGGAGCAGAAATAACAACCTTCTTAGCACCAGCGTTGATGTGAGCCTGAGCCTTATCCTTTGATGTGTAGAAACCTGTACACTCAAGTACAACGTCTACTCCGATCTCGCCCCAAGGAAGGTTATTAGCGTCTGCTTCCTTGTAGATCTTGATCTCCTTACCATTTACTGTAATGGAATCTTCGCCGTAAGAAACCTTATCAGCGTACTTATACTTGCCCTGTGATGAGTCATACTTAAGAAGGTGAGCAAGCATCTTAGGAGCTGTAAGATCGTTGATTGCTACGATCTCTGTTCCTTCGTGCTCGAACATCTGTCTGAATGCAAGACGACCGATACGGCCAAAACCATTGATTGCTACTTTAACTGCCATTTTAAGTTCCTCCTAAAATGAAATATTTGGTTATATTGCTGCTATTTCCAATTTCAAAGACGGAATTCTTAAACGAAACCATCCATGATTGACAAATTTTTATCAGCAATTTCTATTCTACAAAAGTTATTAGAATAATTCAAGTCTGCAAATGTAAAAAGTTTAAAAATTGCTTATAACTTAGACCATTCTCTTACAATATAGTAAAATAAGGCACATGTTCTGATAAGTTATCGTTATAATGATAACATTTACAGATAAATTAACGCAAACACGTTATAATATCTTTATATATCCCTTTACCAGCACTTTATATGCCACTTTATACGACTCTTTATACAACGCTTTATTTATCGTTTTTCTTTCATCTTATTAACTTTTTTATACAACGCTTTAAAAGACATTAAAAGATATTAAAATCGCACAGTGACCACATCTACATACTTATGGTATTATCACAATAATATCTTTATCCAATTACGAAAACACTCCTCACCCAGAAAGGCCACATCCATGAATATTATTGCCGATTATCATATGCATAGTGAACATTCCGGAGACAGCACAGCTCCCATGAAGAACATGATCGAAAGCTCGATAGACAAGGGCTTACAGGAGATATGCTTCACAGAGCACATGGATCTAGACTATCCGATAGGGCCTGATAACCCGGAAGGTTTTTTTGAGATAGATGCAGATTCTTATAGACAGGATTTCCTTAGATTACAGGAAATATACAGTTCCAGGATCACCATCCGCTATGGAATAGAACTCGGACTCCAGCCCCAGATAACAGAGCAGAATGAAAAATTTCTTTCCAAATATCCTTTTGAATTTGTTATAGGTTCCAATCACTTATGCCACCACAAAGACCCTTACTACCCCTCATATTATGAAGGAAGGTCCACAGACGATGCCGTAAGAGAATTTTATGAATGTACTTTGGAAAATATCAAAATGTTCCATAACTTCGATGTTCTGGGGCACCTTGACTATATTGTCAGATATATTCCTTGTCAAAGTGATTATAACTTTACAAAATTCTCCGATATAATTGATGAGATCTTGAAGATCCTTATTTCTGAAAACAAAGGTCTCGATGTGAACACCAAATCATTCCAAAGTGGTATGAACGACCCCAACCCTTGCGGCGAAATACTTGCAAGATACAAAGAGCTTGGCGGACGTATCATAACATTTGGTTCAGATGCTCATAAGCCGGAACATGTGGCATATGCTTTTGACAGAGCCAGGAAGACCGCCTTAAAAGCAGGCTTTACATCTTATTGTACTTTCAAAGACAGAAAGCCTGTTTTCCACGACCTGTGATCTTCTTCCTGATCAGGTGTTTATGTTCATAGAAAGCCCATTTTATTTTTTGTAATATAGCATTTCAGGCTTGTACCAGAGGACAGGGGACACCCAGGAGAATCCATATGATTTTTTTATATAGAAAAAAAATATTATATACTCCTGCTATACTCATTCTATCACTACTTATAATATCGGCCTGCTCGAATACTGCGTCTACGCCCGCCGATACTACAAGATCTCAAAGCAGCGCAAATACCGGCACACCTTCAGATAATGCCCAGGTCAGCAGTACAAGCTATGAGATCAGCACCGTCAAAGGAAGTCGTGACAACACTCCCCACGTTCTTGTGCCGGAGAAACCAGGCACTACAGTATACGAGAACGATATTGCCATAATAGATGCCTCCAACTCTGATCAAGGCTATATTTTTGCCAAATACACAGGTTCCAATGAAAAGGTCAAGCTCCAGATCACAGGTCCCGATCAGGTTACTTATACTTATGATATGACTACAGGAGGAGGGCTTGATGAAGTCTTCCCTCTTTCAGCAGGTGCCGGATCATATCTTATAAATATCTACGAAAATATATCCGGAAATCAATACTCTCTCGGGCTTACTGCTACTATCGAAAGCGCGCTTGAAGATGAGTTCCTTCCCTATCTGTATCCCAATCAGTATGTATGGTTCACCAGCGATATGAAAGCAATCGACATGGGGAGCCAGCTTGCCTTAAGTGCCAATTCTGATCTTGATGTCATCTCCAATGTTTACAATTTCATGATCAGCAACATCTCCTATGACTACGATGAAGCTGAAACAGTTCAAAGTGGCTACCTCCCAGACATTGACGAAGTCCTTGAAACCAAAAAAGGGATATGCATTGATTATGCATGCCTTATGTCAGCAATGCTTCGATCACAGAATATCCCAACACACATGGAAGTCGGATATGCAGGAATGGAGTACCACGCCTGGATCAGTTGTTATATTGATGAGAAAGGCTGGGTCAACGGAATAGTCCAGTTTGACGGAACTTCCTGGCAGCTAATGGATCCCACCTTCGGTTCTACAACTGCAGAAGATGTTCTAAGAAACTATATAACAGATGACGATAGCTACATCGCCAAATACATCTATTAAGAAAGAAGGGCTGACATTGAAAAAAGCATCCAAAGCTCCCAAACAAAAGGCTCTTAGCAATCAGGAAACCGCAAGTTTCTGCGGTCAGTATGCCATGCTTTTAAAAAGCGGAATCGCTCCATTAGAGGCCGCCGGCATACTCATGTCAGATACAACAGATCCTTCAGGCAAGGAACTATTATCAAACCTTTTCCATATCCTTAGAACAGGCGAGAAATTCCATGTTGCTTTATCTATGTGCAATGTTTTCCCGCCCTATGTGATATCCATGATCAAAATAGGCGAAGAGTCAGGTAACCTTGACAGCGTACTGGAATCTTTGGAGATCTTCTATGAGCACGAAGATAACCTTGCCGACAATTTTAGAAATGCCCTCATGTACCCTATGATCATGATCATAATGATACTAATGATAGTGATAGTGCTTATTACCAAGGTCATGCCCATATTCAGTCAAGTGTTCGCGCAACTTGGTACTGCTATGAGCGGCCTGTCTCAGACTCTTCTTAGTCTTGGAAGCGTATTAAACCGCTGGTCGCTTGTACTTATCGTCATACTGGTCCTTCTTGGAGCTTTTATGATATTCACAACTCAGACAAGGCACGGATTTTCTTTTCTCCAGAAGATATCAAAGCATATAAAGCCTCTAAATGACCTGTTCCTAGATAATGGTGTAAGCCGCTTTGCAAGCGGTATGGCTCTGGCGATATCCAGCGGCATGGACACCTATACAAGTTTGAATCTGTTAAAATCAATAGTCGAAAACGAAGAGATATCCAAGAAGATCGATATATGCCAGAAGCAGATTCAACAAGGAGACAGCTTCCCCGAAGCTTTAAAAAGCGCCAATATCTTCTCGAATGTTTATACCAGGATGGTAATGGTTGGATTCAGAACCGGTTCAATGGAGAAAGTCCTCCACCAGATCTCTACCAGATATGAACAGAAGACCAATAAGAAGATAAGCCTCGTCCTTTCTACACTTGAACCCACATTGGTCATAGTACTTTCACTTATCGTAGGACTTATTCTTCTATCGGTAATACTTCCTCTCATGGGCATCATGAGTTCAATAGGATGATGCCATGCCAAAGGAGATCATATGGCTAACAGATTTGAAAATAACAGTATTTTGCCAAAACTAAGGTCCAATATAATGTACATAGTACTATGTACCGTGCTGATAACTCTTTTCCTATACGGGATCAATATGTTCTCTGAAAACACACTTTCCTATCAGGAAGATTCGCTGGTCCTTGCTCTTCAAAAAGATATTGCGCAGTGCTATGCAATAGAAGGCTTCTATCCTCCGGATCTTGATTATCTGAAAGACCACTACGGACTTGTATACGATTCAGATATTTTTTATATAGATTACACTGCTTTTGGTTCTAATATGTATCCTGATGTTACCATCCTTAACAAGTCCAAGAAAACCGCTACTACCATAAGATGATTGTGAGAGTTTCGTAGAAACGGAACAATCCGTTAATCATAAGGCGTCACAAGGAACTTTTGACACCCACCTCATAATATAACGCAGAAAGGAACATCTGTATGAATCCTGATAACGACAAAAGGCACATAATCGATATATTTTTTATAATATCACTTCTGTTCGGATTCGTTTTCTGCGCAGTTCTGATCATAGCGCTTGGAGCCAGCATCTATGAGCGCGGCGTTTCAAGCAGTAACAGCAATTTTGGCAAAAGGACCGCTTCAACTTATATAGTCCAGAAAGTCAGGCAAAGTGATGATAACGGAGCAATCTCGGTAGGTGATATAGGCGATATTCCTGCTCTTACTATCACAAGGACTATAGGCGGCAGCTCCTATACTACTTATATGTATGTATATAACGGATACCTTATGGAAGTATTTGCGAGAACAGACATAGATATATCCCCACAGTCAGGTCAGCGCATCATCAAAATGAATGCTATGGACATCAAGATATCCAGTTCAAATCTTATAACAGTCGAAATAACGGATATGGAAGGTCAGCTAACTGAAGTACTGATATCTCCTCTAAGTCAGGGAGGCCAGACATGAACGATGGCTCTGCTTACACCAGAAATCAATCTTCTCTTTTTCTTATAGAAGTTATTATTGCAGTCTTCTTCTTTGCGATAACAGCTGTGGTTTGCATACGTATTTTTGTAAAAGCCCATATCGTCTCAGAAAAGTCTCAGGAGCTGACCCAAAGCTACATTGAAGCCGACAATATAGCTCAGGTTTTTATTAATAGCGGTGCAAACATCGATCTTATCATATCCAGATATTCCGAATATGCTGTGACATTGTCTCAGGAAGGAGAATATACAGGCACTATACTGATCCTCTATGACAGTGATTTCAAGCCTATCCCCAACCCGACAGCCAACATTAATCAGACTATAGAATCAACTGCCTATGAACTGATCCTGACTCAAAGCCTTGAAGACGCCTTAGATGTATATGAAGGTTTAAATTCCTATACAGAAGCCGGCTATGCCTGTAAAGCATCAATATATATTTATAATATGCAGCTATCCGATACACTTATAACTGATGCTTATTTTGAAAATCTAAAAGAGCATGAAGAAAACAGAGTACTAACGCTCCCCATCGATCTGTATCTTGGAGACATTGATAAGGGAGCTTAACAGTAGATACTGATGCAGTAACTAAGCAGGAGATATTATGAACAGAAATATACATATAGGACTTCCAATAGGAACAGCCTCTATACTCCTTATATTCCTTACACTAAGCCTTACCTCTTTTGCAGTTCTGTCGCTGGAGACGTCTGTTGCTGACATGAATCTTACCAGCAAATCAGCTGACTATACACAGAATTATTATGCAGCATTCCATGAGGCGCAAGGATTCCTTGCAGATATGGATTCCAAACTATCAAGTTTTTATTATGAATCTGCAGATTATAACGATTATATGAGAAAAGCTGGTTTCGGCCCTGTTTCAGACAACTTCCCGATTGGAGAGATGCAGTATCTTCATGTCGAGATTTCGATCATATACCCTTCTGTCTCAGATATAAACGATCATAAAAAAAGCTTCGCATCATCCGGCGAAGATACTTTCAGGTCATCCGCTTTTTATAAGATTTCTTCATTTAGGATCATAACAAGAGATGATATTCTAAACTATAAAGATGCTGAAATCCCTGTTTATTAATGATACTGCGATCCCTGTTTATTAATGATACTGCGATCCCTGTTTATTAGAGATACTGCAATCCCTGTTTATCAGAATAGCAAAAAGCCTTCCCCAAAGTAGTGATACCGGGGAAGGCTTTTCTTCTAAAATTATTTTTTAGATGCTTCTTCTGAACTATTTTCTTTTAAAATTATTCTTTTCTATATTCCTCTTCTTTTAAGACCACCGGTTTCCGATATCGTCATACGCTTTTTATCATCAATCATGCCTCTGGCAGCGTCTGATTCTGCAATGACCATATCATTTACACCTGCGCCTTTACCTGTTCTTGTGAATCTGTCGTATTCGGACACATCATCTTTTTCGTGAACATGCATATGTTTGATACGGTTGTCCAGATATTTGAAGATCTCTGCAAAAACAGCCTTAGGAATCTGGAATGTCATAGTCTCATTGCGCCCATATATAAAGCGTATACTTCCAAAGCTCTTTACAACATCATTAACATCCATATAATGAAGCCTTGCATTTTCACCCTGGCCAGAGACTCTGAAACTGAAATGATCCTCAAAGATATACAGAACACCTTCCGTAAATCCCATAGTGGAAGGGATCGTATAGATAGGATTATCATTCTTTTTCTTCTTGTTCTCACGATCAGTCTCTGAAACATCTGCAAACTGCTGGGTACGTTCTGCTATAAAGCTGTAATAATACTCAGCAATATCCTTATTTTCGAATATCAAAGGGATATAATGTATATCATAATAGCCATCTTCAGTGGAGCCTTTGCTGGTAATATGAAGCTCTTTGATGTATCTCTTGCAGGATGCGATATTGCCATATTTGACATCTATTGCTTTGTCTCCCACAGGAATAAACCTGACGAACTCTTCATACAGTTCAACTTTGGTCTTATCATCGTTCCAATATGCAAGCTCGCTACGAATCAATCTCAAACTATCCATAAAGCCTCCATTTCAAATGACACTTATGCAGTTACTGCTTTATTACCTGTATAAAGCTGGTAATAACGTCCCTTCTTCTCAAGAAGCTCTTCGTGATTGCCTCTTTCTATGATCCTGCCCTGCTCCATTACAAGGATGCAGTCAGAATTCTTGATAGTAGAAAGTCTGTGGGCGATTACAAATGTCGTACGATTAGCCATAAGCTTGTCCATACCATCCTGAACAATCTTCTCAGTTCTTGTATCAATAGAACTTGTAGCTTCATCAAGGATCAGTACCGGAGGATCTGCAATAGCTGCTCTCGCAATAGCAAGGAGCTGACGCTGACCCTGGGACAGGTTGGCACCATCGCCTGTAAGCATAGTATCGTAACCATCCGGAAGACGTCTTATAAATCCATCAGCATTGGCAAGTCTTGCTGCTGCATATACTTCCTCATCAGTAGCATCAAGCTTACCATAGCGGATATTCTCAGCAACAGTTCCTGTGAAGAGGTGCGTATCCTGAAGTACGATACCAAGTGATCTTCTAAGATCCTTCTTAGATATCTTGTTGATATTTATATTATCGTACCTAATCTTGCCATCCTGAATATCATAAAAGCGATTAATTAAATTTGTGATAGTTGTCTTGCCTGCACCGGTAGAACCTACAAGAGCTATCTTCTGACCGGGTTCAGCGTGAAGTACTACATTATGAAGTACCATCTTCTCGTCAGTATAGCCAAAATCAACATCATTAAAGGTTACATCGCCAAGAAGAGGCTTGTAATCTGTAGTTCCTTCAGCTTTATGGTAATGCTTCCAAGCCCATGAGCCTGTATGATGGTCAACTTCTACGATCTTGCCGTCCTTATTCTCAACATTAACAAGTGTTACATAACCTTCATCCATCTCTGGCTTCTCATCAAGAAGTCTGAATACACGTTCTGCCCCGGCAAGTGCCATGATAATAGAGTTGAACTGCATTGACACCTGGTTGATTGGCATTGAGAATGACTTATTAAATGTAAGGAAGCTTGCAAGAGATCCAACGGAAAGAGTACCGAATAGATTAACAAGTGCAAGGAAAAATGCTACTGCAACTCCCTTTGAGCTTGAAGTCGTAAGGGCAAGAGCACCACCCAAAAGAGCACACAGAACATAGCTGATATTACCAAGCTGTGCATTAATAGGTCCTAGTATGGATGAAAATGCATTGGCCTTGTAAGCACTCTCGAAGAGTTCTTCATTGTATTTATCGAAATCCTCGATCGTCTTTTCTTCATGGCAGAAGACTTTAACAACCTTCTCACCATTCATCATCTCTTCTATGTAGCCATTGAGCTTACCTATATTCTTCTGCTGCTTGACAAAGTTACGTCCTGAAGCAGCTGCAGCTGCCCCTGATGCAAACAGCATTAAAGCTACCATGATGATCGTAAGGATAGTAAGCGGTACATTAAGTACTACCATTGAGATAAAAACAGAAACTATAGTAATAGCACTGTTAAGAAGCTGCGGTATACTCTGGGATATCATCTGTCTCAGAGTATCTATATCATTTGTATAAATAGACATGATATCGCCATGAGCATTAGTATCAAAATACTTGATAGGAAGGCTCTCCATATGCTCAAAAAGCGCTGTTCTGAGATTTTTCAATGTCCCCTGAGATATGAATACCATTGTAAGCGACTGAATATAAGTCGAAGCTATACCAACAGCATAGAAGAAAGCAACTCTTAGTATAGCAAAACCTAAAGGTCCAAAATCAGGTTCACCGCCTTCTCTGACTGTTTTGATAAGCGGATCGATATATCCGTCAATAAGTGTCTTGGTAAAAAGAGTTCCCCGGATATTAGCAAGAACTGAAACAACTATGCAGACACCTACAAGTATCATCTGAAATCCATAAAATTTAAAAACATATCCCAATAGTCTTTTTAAGAGCTTTCCGGGATTTTTGATCTTGGGTTTTGGCATTCCGCGCTGTCCTCTTGGGCCCGGGCCTTTAACCTCTCTGACTTTTTCTTCTGCCATATCTGATTCTCCTTAGTTCTTTTCATCAAAGTCAGCATCACCGCTTGCACCGGTCTGTGACTCATAAACTTCTCTGTAAATAGGATTTCTTGCAATAAGTTCATCATGTGAACCAAAGTCATTGACTGTACCATCTTCCATTACTATGATACGATCGCAATTTTGAACACTTGATATTCTCTGAGCGATGATGAACTTTGTAGTATTAGGTATCTCCTGAGCAAATGCCTGTCTTATCTTGGCATCAGTCGCAGTATCAACTGCAGATGTAGAATCATCAAGTATCAGGATCTTAGGAGACTTAAGAAGCGCTCTTGCAATACAAAGTCTTTGTTTCTGACCACCTGATACATTGGATCCGCCCTGCTCGATATATGTATTATAGCCCTGAGGCATCCTGTCTATGAATTCACTTGCGCAGGCAAGCTCGCAGGCCTTTCTGCACTCCTCATCTGTTGCATCAGGTTTGCCCCAGCGAAGGTTATCATATATTGTGCCGGAGAACAGCTCATTTTTCTGTAATACTACTGCAACCTCGTTCCTGAGAACTTCCATATCGTAATCTCTTACGTCGATTCCGCCCACTCTGACTTCTCCACCTGTAACATCATAAAGACGGCTTATGAGATTGACCAAAGAAGACTTTGCAGAACCTGTACTTCCGATGATACCGATAGTCTCACCTGACTTGATATCAAGATTTATATCTTTGAGTACCGGCTCCTTGGCATCCTCTTTATATGCAAAATTCACATGATCGAATACTACGCTTCCATCCTTGACTTCCATAACAGGATGTACAGGATTGGTGATAGAACTCTTCTCATTGATAACTTCCGAAATACGTCTTGCACTTGCTTCTGACATGGTTATCATTACGAATACCATAGAAACCATCATAAGGCTCATAAGAATGTTCATGCAGTAAGCAAGAAGTGACATAAGCGCACCTGTTGTAAGTTCATCAGATACGATCATATGAGCGCCTACCCAGCTTATAAGAAGTATGCAGGTATATACCGTGCCCATCATGATAGGAGATACCTTGGCAAGCTTCTTCTCAGCTTTTACGAACATCTCATAGATGTTGAAGGCAGCTTTTTTGAACTTGTCATTCTCATATTCTTCACGGACATAAGCCTTAACAACACGTATAGCAGATACATTTTCCTGAACACTTTCATTGAGTGCATCATAACGTTCAAATACTTTTTTGAAATATCTTGTAGTACTTCCCATAAGCAGGAACATGAGCGTTGCAAGGAAGAGGACTGCAATAAGATATATACTTGCTATCCTGGGGCTTAAATAAAAAGACATCACCATAGCTACTACCATAGACATAGGTGCCCTTACAGCCATAGACAGAAGCATCATAAATGAGTTCTGAATATTGGTAACATCTGTAGTAAGCCTTGTTACAAGCCCCGAAGTTGAGAACTTATCTATATTGGCAAAAGAAAATGACTGAATATTGTCATGCATTGCCTTTCTTAAGTTCCTCGAAAGACCTGCTGATGCCTTGGATCTTGTAACGCCTCCCATGATGCCACACATAAGACCGAGAACTGCAACAACAACCATTACAAGACCGGTACTTGCTATATAACCCATATTGCCAGGTACAACATCTGTGCCTATTCCTTTATCAACAATCCTTCCCATAAGGACAGGGATGATCATCTCACAGATAACTTCTCCTATCATCCAAAGGGGAGATATTATAGCAGTAAAGGTGAATTCCTTTAACTGCTTAGCTAGTGTTTTGAGCATACTGTTATTTCCTTTTCTGTTTATTGTCTTGTGACTATATTAAATATAGTCTTTTTTTAAAAATAATTGTTTTCATATAGATCCTTTGATCAGTTTTTGTCAGAATTTCTCGATATTAAGATATATTCTGTCAAGAAAGCTTCTTAGAAGCTTTATCTCATCGTCTGAGAACCCCTTTACTGTTTCATGGTCCATCTCAACATTATATTTTCTGTTTTTTTGAAGAAATTCACAGGCTTTGCCCGTAAGTTTTATATAAGATGATCTCGAATCATTGGGATTAGGAATCCTTTCGACCATCTTCTTTTCTTCAAGTCTGTTGATAAGCCCCACTGCACTTGGATGCGTGATCTGCAATATGCCACAGATTTCGCCCGTTGTAATAGGTTCTTCACCATGAAACAAAATACACAGAAGAACACTCATCTGTGAAAAAGTCAGGTCATCTTTTTTTAAAGCTTCATCCTGATGCTTATGAATCTTTTCTGCTATCATCTTGAATTTATGACCGATTGGTTCCATTTCAGGATTTCTTTCGCGAAATCTCTTTGGGCCTTGACGATCACATCCTCCCATACACTTCTCACCTCTTTTCCTTATCAGATTTACTCGTTAAAAAAGGCTTCTCCAAAAGTAAAGGAGACCGCCTTCACATTTATGTAGCATGTTACATAAACTATGATAGGTAGTCTCCTACATATTGTCAATACAGATAGTTCATCTTTTATATAATTTAGACTTTTTTAATCATTTAATTCTTTGATCAGGGGCATCTATATATCATTCGGTATCTTTGGCTTGAAGCTTGGACTCCTTGAATTTCTCACACATATCACACGCAAAATTCTCAGGATAGAGCTGAACCATTGTCGAATCAACAAGTTTTCCAATCTCCATCCTAAAGGTAACTTTTACAAACTTCTCAACATTGGTCTCGAACATTCTCTCAAAGATCTTAACAGACTCAACATCAATCCATTTAACTTCAGGAGTGCTGATGTCAACAGGTATTCCCAGCATAGAAGAAAGAGATGTGGCGCTTGATCCCATCATCTGATTCATGGCTTCAGAAGCAGCTGAAAGCTGAATATCTGTAATCTCGCCTTCTACATTGGAGCCATCCCCGCCCATCATAAGATCAGTCATGCATTTTACATCATGATCTTTGAGAATGAGTATATTATTGCCTTCAAGGCCTTTGATGTAATGAATCTGTACAAATATACATATATTGGAATAATCATCCAGGGATTCGCTTCTATTAATGACCTCAATTCTGGGTGTTGTGATATTAACCTTCTGATTGATCATCATACCAAGCGCCGTTGCTGATGTTCCCATACTGATATTGGCAACCTCTCCAAGTATATCGAGTTGTTCATCCGTAAGTTTACCTAAGCCCAAGGTGATACCTCCTTTATATTTTGTATAATTTATGATTAAAATTGATTATTTGTGATTGATTTTGATCAATTTTGGTGATACGATATTTTTGTAAAACATAATAATGTTGCCTTTAAGTTTATCGGATGTTTTTTTAATTTTTTTAACACTTTTTATAAAAACCGAGGTATATATGCTGACACAGGAAAGACGGGACATAATCACCCGCATCGTAAACGAAAAGAATGCTGTAACTGTTGCAGAGCTTGTAGAAGAGCTTGAGACTTCTGCAGCGACTATAAGGCGTGACCTTACTGAGCTTGATAAAGAGCATCGTATTATCAAAGTCTTCGGTGGTGCAACTTCTGTTGGAAGCATAAATACAGGCGAAGATGCTGTTAAAGAAAAGCTCTTTAAAAATGTTGAAGCCAAGGATGAAATAAGCCGTTACGCCGCTTCTCTCATTGTCAACGACGACTTCGTATACATTGATTCCGGTACGACTACACTTAAGCTTATCGACTATATTACCAATACCAAAGCTAAATATATTACTAATGGTATAGTTCATGCCAAACGCCTCATAGAACGCCATCTCGACACCATAATCATAGGTGGCAAGGTCAAGGCCAGAACTGAAGCCGTAATAGGATCAGATTGCGTTGATGTTATAAGACGTTATCACTTCACCAAATCCTTCATGGGCACCAATGGTATCACCTTGAAAGCAGGGTTCACCACCCCTGACGTTGACGAGGCCATGGTCAAAGCTGAGGCGATCAAACATTCTTATATGTCTTATATTCTTGCCGACCACTCCAAGTTCGGTGTGGTAAGTTCAGTAACTTTTGCAGAGCTCAAGGCATGTGCGATCATCACTGACAAGGAGCCCTCCAAACAGTATACAGACGAAACGGTTATCAAATTTTTCCAGCAATAGTTTGCAGGAAAGGAGATTTAATAATGATATACACAGTTACCTTTAATCCAGCCCTTGACTACGTAGTACACATGTCACAGGATTTGGCTATCGGTATGACTAACAGATCAGACGCTGAAGAGATTTACTTTGGTGGCAAGGGCATCAATGTTTCCAATGTACTTCGTGAACTCGATCTTCCAACAACTGCTCTTGGCTTTATTGCCGGCTTTACCGGCAAAGCTCTTGACGAAGGTGTTGCTGCATCAGGAATCACTACTGATTTTATAAAGCTCCCTGAAGGAAACACCAGAATCAATGTCAAGATCAAAGCTGCTGACGAGACAGAGATCAATGGTCAGGGTCCTAAGATCCCCGACGAATGTCAGAAAGCACTTTTCGAAAAGCTTGATCAGCTCAAAGAAGGCGATACTCTCGTTCTTGCAGGAAGTATCCCATCCAGTCTTCCAAGTGATGTATATGAAAGAATCCTTGAAAGACTCGACGGTAAGGGAATCAGATTCGTAGTAGATGCGATCAAGGATCTGCTTCTTAATGTGCTTAAGTATCATCCATTCCTTATAAAACCCAATAAGCAGGAACTTGGAGAGATGTTCGGTGTCACAATTGATTCTGATGATGACACAGTTCTCTATGCCAAGAAGCTTCAGGAAAAAGGTGCAAGAAATGTACTTATCTCCATGGCTGGTGATGGCTCTCTTCTTGTTACAGAAGATGGACAGATCCTAAGACAGGGCGTATGCAAGGGTAAAGTTAAGAACTCTGTTGGCGCCGGAGATTCTATGGTAGCCGGATTTATAGCCGGCTATGAAAAGTCAGGCGGAGATTATAAAGTAGCTCTCAACCTCGGAACTGCCTGCGGAGGTGCTACTGCATTCTCAGACGGACTTGCCAAGAAAGATCTTATAGACGAACTCTATAAGACACTTAACTAAGTAAGAAGATACTGTTATGAAGAACAGTATTTTCAAATATAAAAACAAGGTATTCTTTTAAGAAAGGGATAGGGTTAAAAGTATGAAAATCACAGAGTTTTTACAGCCGCAGGGCGTAAAGCTGGGCGCTTCAGTTGCAGATCAGAACGCTGCAATCGATGAACTCATTGCTTTGCACAATGCAGCGGGAAATCTTAACGACGCAGCAGCATTCAAAGATGCAATTCTTGCACGTGAAGCAAAAGGTTCTACAGCAATCGGAAAGGCTATTGCTGTTCCTCATGGAAAGTCTTCTGCTGTTTCTAAGGCAGGACTTACAGCTATTACTGTTCCGGCCGGAGTTGACTACAAGTCTCTTGACGGACAGCCTTCCAAGCTTATCTTCATGATCGCAGCACCAGAAGGCGGCGCTGATACACATCTTGAAGTTCTGTCAAAACTCATGACAATGCTCATGGATGATAATTTCACACAGAAGCTCATTGCAGCAACAAGTGTTGATGAATTCATGAAAGTAATTGATGAAAAAGAAACCGAGAAGGATAAGGAAGTTGCAGCAAAAGCTGCTTCATCTGCAAGCAGATCTCTTAACCTTCTTGCTGTTACAGCATGTCCTACAGGTATAGCTCATACATACATGGCTGCTGAAGCTCTTGAACAGGCCGCAAAAGATAAAGGCTATGCTATCAAGGTTGAAACAGACGGATCTGGTGGAGCTAAGAATGTTCTCACATCTTCTGAGATTGCTGCAGCAGATGTTATCATTCTCGCAGTTGACAAGAATGTTGAAATGGGACGTTTCGACGGCAAGAGAGTCATTAAGGCTTCTACCGCCAATGCCATCCACAATGCCGGTGATCTTCTTGCCAAAGCTGAAAGCGGCAATGTTCCTGTATATCATCACACAGGCGCTGTAGAATCAAACACTTCTGTAGACGGTGATGAGACACTTGGACGTAAGTTCTACAAGCACCTTATGAATGGTGTATCACACATGCTTCCATTCGTTATCGGTGGCGGTATTCTTGTAGCTCTTTCATTCCTTATCGATACTCTCGCAGGATACGGCACAACAGGTGGTGGTAACTTCGGTCAGATGATTCCTCTGTCAGCCTTCTTCAAATACGTAGGCGGACTTGCTATGAGCCTTATGGTTCCTGTTCTTGCAGGTTATATCGCTTATTCAATCGCTGACAGACCTGGTCTTGCTGTTGGTTTTACAGGCGGACTTCTTGCTTCAAATGGTAACGCTGCTATAGCCGGTTTTGTATGGGGCTCAGAAGAAGCTCTTCCACAGCTTGGCGGTTTCAATAAGTTTATTGCTAACTTCGCATTCCAGGGATCAGGTAATACAGTATCCGGTTTCCTTGGCGGTATCGCAGCAGGTTTCCTTGCAGGTGCTATTGTACTGTGGCTCAAGAAGATCACTTCAGGATTCCCGAAGTCACTTGAAGGAATCAAGCCCGTACTTATATATCCTCTCTGCGGTGTATTCCTTATAAGCGTTGCAATGTGCTTCGTACTCAATCCGATCATCGGACTTATCAATACAGGCCTTTCAACAATGCTTACAGCTCTTTCAAACGCTAACATGCTTGCAGTTCTGGGTCTCATCCTCGGTGCTATGATGGCTATCGATATGGGTGGTCCTATCAACAAGGCAGCTTACGTATTCGGTACAGGTATGCTTGCTACAGCATCTGATTATATGGCTCAGGGTGCTCAGATGAATGATCCTAAGGTTACAGCCTGCTACATCGCTATGGCAGCTATCATGGTAGGTGGTATGGTTCCTCCTGTAGGTATTGCGATTGCTTGTAAACTCTTCCCTAAGAAGTTTACAGAAGCTGAGCGTGAGACATGGATCACTAACATCATCATGGGAAGCTCATTCATCACAGAAGGCGCTATCCCATTTGCAGCAGCTGATCCTATTCATGTAATTCCTTGTACTATGATCGGTTCCGGTATTGCAGGTCTTCTTTCTGCAGTATTCGGATGCACACTGATGGCTCCTCACGGTGGTATCTTCGTATTTGCAACTGTAGGTAATCCTATTCTCTACATCGTTGCATGGCTTGTAGGATCTATCATCACTGCAGTACTTCTTGGATTCATCAAGAAGAACAAGGAATGATTTTTGAAAACAAAGTTTTTCAAAAAATAAAAAACGCCATGAACCATAAAGGTTTCAACTAATACTTCATCGCCCTGCATGCTGTCACAGGCATGCAGGGTATTAGTGCCATAAAAGTGATTACGGTGTATAATTGATATGCATAAAAAGCCGCGCTCTTGACACGAAAGGAAGAATCTTATATAGTTTAGGTTCTTGAATAAGTTTCCGATCAGATATTGCAACTAATTACATGTAATATATATGATCTACACTATTACAAAACCATAGGAGGAATAACAAATGGTATCAGCAAATGTTAAAGTAATCAATGCAGAAGGAATGCACATGCGTCCGGCTAGTCTTTTCTGCCAGACAGTAACTCCTTTTACAAGCTCAGTAAGAATCTCATACAATGGTAATGAGTTCGATGCAAAGTCAGTTATGATGCTCATGAGCGCTTGCATCAAGTGTGGTGCAGAGATCGAGATCAAATGTGACGGACCTGATGAAAACGAAGCTTTAAAGGCAGCTGTTGATCTTGTAAACAGCGGACTTGGTGACTGATAACCAAATAGCAACCGTACTTCTTCAAATTTGAAAGGATCAGACAAATATGTACGAAGGAATAGCTGCTTCACGAGGCATAGGAATAGGTTCCGTATGCCGTATTATCGAACACGATCTTACATATGAAAATCACAAGCCCGAAGATACCGGTGCTGAAAAAGAGCGTCTTCACAATGCTGTAGACTCTTTCAAAAAAGAGACAACAGAAATGGCTGAAGATATCAGAAAGCGAATCGGACCCAAGGAAGCTGAGATCCTCGAGGGTCATCTTGTTATGGTATCAGATCCTGCAATGGTAGGCGAGATGGACAAGATGATCGACAACAATCAATGTGCAGAAGCTGCAGTTACAGCAGTTTGCGATATGTTCATCAATATGTTCTCATCTATGGATGATGAACTTATGAAACAGCGTGCATCTGATGTTAAGGATATAAAGCAAAGTCTTTTAAAGATCCTTCTTGGTATCGAAGATATCAATATCAGCAAGGTCGCACCTGGAACAGTCCTTGTTGCCAAAGACCTTACACCTTCAATGACTTCTCAGATTGTCAAAGAGAACGTTGCAGGTATCATCACAGAGATAGGTGGTAAGACTTCCCACTCTGCTATCCTTGCAAGAGCCCTTGAGATCCCTGCAGTACTTTCTGTTCCCGGTATCATCGATCTTGTTAATGACAAGGATACTGCCATCATTGATGGTACAGAGGGTCAGGTATTCATCAATCCTACAGGCGATGTGCTATCAACATATATCAGAAAGCGCGAAGATTTTATCAGAAAACAGGAAGAACTCAAGAAATTCCACGGTCAAGAGACTGTTACAGCTGATGGCAAGAAATTAGAGCTATTTTGTAACATCGGAACACCCAAGGATGCTAAGAAAGCTATTGAGTGTGATGGCGAAGGTATAGGCCTCTTCCGTTCAGAGTTCCTGTTCATGAACAACACACATCTTCCTAACGAAGATGAGCAGTTTGAAGCATACAAAGAGGCTGTTACTACTATGGGTGGTAAAGCCGTTATCATCCGTACCCTTGATATAGGCGGTGATAAGGATATTCCATATCTCAATCTGGAAAAAGAAGACAACCCATTCCTTGGCTACAGAGCTGTACGCTACTGTCTCGCCAATCCTGACACTTACAAGATTCAGCTTCGTGCGATAATTCGTGCAAGTGCTTTTGGTAAAGTCAAGATAATGCTTCCTCTTGTTACAACTGTTGACGAGGTTAGAAATGTCAAAGCTATGGTTGAAGATATCAAGAAAGATCTTGATGCCCAGGGCATTGACTATGACAAGGATATAGAAGTTGGATGTATGATAGAGACAGCTTCTGCTTCTCTTATTGCAGATAAGCTTGCTAAAGAATCAGATTTCTTCTCTATCGGTACTAATGATCTGACACAGTATACAATGAGCGTAGACAGGGGCAATCCTAAGGTTGCATATCTGTACTCTGCTTTCCAGCCGTCAGTTCTTCGTTCTATAAAGAATATCATCTCAGCAGGTAATGCTGCAGGTATTCCTGTAGGAATGTGCGGTGAGGCAGCTGCAGATCCTCTTATGATCCCGCTTCTCATTGCTTTCGGTCTTGATGAATACAGCGTCAACCCGGTTCTTGTACTGACTGCAAGATGCATTATCAGTAAATGGTCAGTAGAAGAGGCCAAGGCTCTTGCTGACAAGGTTATGGAACTTGATACAGAGAAAGAGATCGTTGATCTTTTGAAAGCATCTGCCAAAGACTGATTCATCAGTATTAGCCATATAATTTTTATAGATCTTGAAATGCAAACAGCTGCCGGACATGTATCTGGCAGCTGTTTTTTAAACATTTATCATCTAATAATTCATCTACTTTAGTAGTATCATCTTACCGATTAATATCAATCTTATAATCACACCATTTTACTGATTCATATCAGTCTTATGATCACATCAGTCCACTGGTTGATACCAATCTTCAGATCACACTATGTTAACGGTTCATCTCAGTCCGTACAACGGTCTTAACTCCATTCTCTATAGTTACAGTCTCAAGATAAGTCTTATCGCCCTCTACGATGATATTAGAGTACTCTTCCTTGACATCTTCCACTGCTGATCTGGTACCCGCGCCATTACCGCCGCTACCTGCCCCTTCGCCAAATCCGTCATAGAGCATATCAACAGATGCATCAACATTCTCTACTGCAGGCAGACCATATTCTATAGCTCTGTTATTGAGAGCGTTACCCAGAGTTACCATGTTCTCTCTTGTTGCCAGATCATTAAAGGTAAGTCCCAAAGCCTGCATAGTATCAACTATAGTAGTAGTATTTGCTCTGAATGTATCCTGTATCTGACTTAACAGGTTCTGCTGGTCGCTATTTAGAGCCATCTTCACAGCCGATTCAAGGAAAGAATCCATATCAATAGAAGGAGCACCTGCAACGGAACCTGCAAGGGCGTTAGAGCCAAGAACAGAGCTTGTAAATATACCGTTTGCATTATATATACCTGATGTAGTATTCTGAGCAGCCTTAATAGTATTGATAGTCCTTACATAAGTATCCTGAATATTATCTATTGCTGATAAGCTTGATGAAGTATCTCCAGCATTAAGGTCCATAGCTGCACCACTAAGTTTCACCTGCTGTGCAAATGAAGCAGCTGCCTCTTCTGACACCGCCTTTAGTTTTGCATACGTCTTGAGATAGAGATCTTCTACCGAATCGATTCCTGTTACTCCTACTACTGCCATTTCTTTTCCCTCCTTGTGCCTATGCTGCATACATGATATCTTCATGCTGCATTTTACGAAAAGGTTTTCGTAAAATTCCCCTGAGCATAGTTTATATTATTTACTCATTATATAAATTAAGCATGTTAGATATAGCTAACCAAGCTTATATTCTCTCGAAATTTATTTCGGCAATTAGTTGTAAATTCTTAACTATTGTACAAAGAACACAGTAATTATGATTGTTTTTATGATAAAAGACATACTGGAAATATATCCCCAACTCAGTCACATTACCTAACGATTCTTATAACACTTGCTTATATCATTAATTATAAAATCACTTAATCAGTAGGTAAATAGAAAAACACGTCCTTATGCTTATATTAATTTCATATACTGTAAGAAAAAAAGCAGCACAGAATAATCTGTGCTGCCCTGATAGTCTTTATATTGATCCAAGTACCGGAAGTATCCTCTGGCGCCTTATGATCATTTTAGTATTAAACTATGCCCTGAGCCTTCATAGCATCAGCAACCTTAAGGAATCCGGCAATGTTAGCACCTGTTACATAATCGCCTTCCTTACCATACTTCTTAGCTGCTTCAGAGATGTTCTTGTAGATATTCTTCATGATTCCGTGAAGCTTCTCATCTACTTCTTCGAATGTCCATGAAAGTCTCTCTGAGTTCTGGCTCATCTCAAGAGCTGATGTAGCAACACCACCTGCATTTGAAGCCTTACCACAGATAAAGAGTACACCATTGTCCTGGAGATACTTAGTAGCATCAAGAGTTGTAGGCATATTAGCACCTTCGCATACTGCATATACACCATTTGCAACAAGTGCCTTAGCATCCTCAAGATCAAGCTCATTCTGTGTAGCGCAAGGAAGAGCTACATCGCACTTAACAGTCCATACACCGTGCTCGCCATTCTTCTTCTCATGATACTCAGCTGATGAACGGTTTGCAGCATACTCAGACAGACGTGCTCTCTTAACTTCCTTGACCTCTTTAAGAAGCTCAACGTCGATTCCTTCAGGATCATAGATCCAGCCTGTAGAATCAGAACATGTTACAACCTTAGCACCAAGGCTCTGTGCCTTCTCAATAGCATAGATAGCAACGTTACCTGCACCTGATACAGTAACAGTCTTACCTTCGAAGCTTGTGCCATGATCCTTGAGAAGCTCATCTGTGATATATACAAGGCCATAACCTGTAGCCTGTGTACGAGCAAGAGATCCGCCATATGTAAGTCCCTTACCTGTAAGAACGCCTTCATATACGTCTCTGATTCTCTTGTACTGACCATAGAGATATCCGATCTCACGTCCGCCTACACCGATATCACCTGCAGGAACGTCTGTGTCTGCTCCGATGTGACGATACAGCTCTGTCATGAAGCTCTGGCAGAATGCCATAACTTCTCTATCAGACTTACCCTTAGGATCAAAGTCAGAACCACCTTTACCGCCGCCGATAGGAAGGCTTGTAAGTGAATTCTTGAATACCTGCTCGAAACCAAGGAATTTGATGATACCAAGGTTTACTGAAGGATGGAAACGAAGTCCTCCCTTATAAGGTCCGATAGCTGAGTTAAACTGTACACGGAAACCATTATTAACCTGAACCTGTCCCTTATCATCTACCCACGGTACTCTGAAAAGGATCTGTCTTTCAGGTGTTGTAAGTCTCTCAAGAAGAGCCTCTTTACGATACTCCTCTTCATTAGCTTCGATAACTACTCTAAGAGATTCAAGTACCTCTTTAACTGCCTGGTGGAACTCCGGCTGAGCTGGATTCTGTGCTACGACTCTGTCGTAAATCTCGTCTACGTATGACATTTCACTACTCCTTCCCGCGCCTTGCGCGATAAAAATAATATAGCAAGCCAAAATCAATTTCCGAATCAACTTCTTCATCTGCAATTCCAAAGTTTGGAAATCTATTTTCAACTTGAAATTAGCTGTTTTATAAAAAAAGAGCAATAAAGATCTAACGATCTCTACGCTCCATTGTGCAGACACCTTTGTCAAAAGTTCTATATTACTGTTGGAATCAAATTATGAACTGATTCAATATCATACACGGATCATTGTATCCACATATACAATTCTGACCCGCATCTGTGAAATATTATATTACGCAGCCTTAAATAATTCAATACGCTTTATTGCACTAAAACGTCAACGTTTTAAAAAGTTTTATCTATCAATTTGCACAAAGATCGAGTCACTATGAAATGACTCGATCTTTATATTTTAAACCATTATGACTTTCTGAAGATAGGCCCAATAACTCATGCTCAATTCGTTAAGCACTCAGCATAAATTATTTAGTAAGATACTCAGTCTTTACAAATCCCTTGATGCCGTTATATTCTACTTCACACCATCCATCGGCACGATAGTTGGTAACCTTGATCTCGTCACCCTGATAAGCGTTACCAAGTACCTCAGATTCAGTACTTGCAGACTTTCTGATACGTACTGTCTCTTTTACATGATATGTTCCGTTAGATGTTACGCCGGTATTTTCTGTAGATGCTGTATCTGACTCTTTTGTATCTGTTTCTTTAGTCTCGGTAGTCTTTGTGTCAGTCTCTTTAGTATCAGTGTCCTTAGACTCAGTATTCTTAGAATCAGTACTATCATCAGTTGATTCTGTCTTAGTACTATTGTCTGTTCCGTCAGATACTACTGTGAAGTACTCTGTACGAACATATGCAGTCTTACCTTCATACTCAATCTTGCTCCAGCCGTTGGCAAGCGCTTCGATCTGAGTGAACTGCTGTCCTACCTCAGTCTTACCAAGAACATCTGCATTGGTAGAATCAGAACTTCTTATCTTAACAACTGTAGTAGCCTCAATTATCACAGGACCACTGGCAGTACTATCTGTAGCAGTCTCTTTACTTTCAGAAGTAGAAGCAGCGTCATTACTTGCGCTGTCACCTGCTGCACTTGTATCCTGTGTTGCAGCATCTGTAGATTCTCCTGATGCCTCTGCTGTAGCTGATGCGACCTCCTTACCTACTGACTTATTGACCTCTTCTGAGAAGTTTGTAAGGAAAGCGCTGAGCTCAGCGTTCTCTTCAAGCATAGTGTTGTAGTTAACAGCTACTTCATTACTAAGATCTATAAAATCATCCTGTACACTTAATGCTTCAATGTATGCTATGATCTCTTCATCAAGCTCACCGAAGTAGAGGTAATACTGTCCCTCTTCATTGGTTCTGATATAATAGGTCTGAAGTCCCGGTACCTGCTGTTCAAAACCTTTAAAATAGAGCTCAAAATATACATATGTTACATAAGCGCCTGTTTCAGGTCCCTTCTTGGTATAGACCTTGATAGCATCGAACTTGTCATAATATTCTGCCGATACCTGATATCTGATAAGTGCAGGTTCTGTAAGTCCTACAGTTATGGAATTGATAGTATCCATATCTCCTGTTGCCTGGGCCTCATAGAACTTATTGATAAGAGATGTGATCTCAGGATAGGCATCCTCTTCCATTACAACTTCTACAGCATCTGCAGTACTACTCTCTACAGCAGATGCTGTAGCTACCTTCTCAGCAGAAGTAGAAGCTGTAGCTGTAGTAGCTACGCCAGTTCCATTATCATTTTTTCCTGCACGCACAGCCAGCAGAATAGTGATAAGAAGACATACCACCAAAAAAGCCGGCATTACGATTCTCTTGTTATCAGCAATGTAAGTGGCAAGATTAAACTCACTTTTACGAAATGATTCAAACTTATTCTTATCATTCTTACGTATCATATCATGCAACCTCTTTACTTTATAAACTACCCTTCTAAAAATGCACCCGACAGGAATCGAACCTGCATTAAAGGCGTCGGAGGCCTTCGTTCTATCCATTAGACTACGGGTGCAGGAATAATTTCTATTTCTCATATAAGGTCCCGAATTAGTCCGGGACCTTAATTGTTACAAATTTATTACGCACTAATGTATAATATCATATTAAGCCATTTGTGTCTATGTTTTTTTACGCAAGACCAGTTTTTAACGCTATTTCGTAATAATCAAGCACTTCATCAAGAGCTCTGTCATAATAGTATACATTGTCCGAAAGCACATCTTCTGTTTCAACTTCCGTCATGTTTACATATCTGACCATATTATAAAGTTCTGCAGCTATATTCTCATCAAAGCTTTCATTCTCATCAAGGACGAGTATAAGTTCATGAACAGATGAGGGCAGGATATAGAAATTCCTATCGTATTTTCTGGCAAGTGCGCACAAAAGTCCCGGATTTAGCATTACTGATGCTCCGTAGGTTTTATCTTTATTGGTCAGAATCTTAAGGAATGGGATCTGATCATCTTCTTTCGCTTCGCCTTCACTACCATCATCTTGATCTTCACGTCTGCCCGACATGATATATCCAAAGATATCATCCAGAACACTCATCATAGGAACCAGTTCGTAATCCCCTGATTTCATCGCGTTAAGGCACGCAGCCTCATAAAGGTCCTCTTCTGATATATTCCAAAGTGATACATGATCATTTTTGATCATTATGATTCCTTCGAATGCCTTATCTGAAACTTTACTGTAATACAAAACCGCAAGATCTTTGAATCTCCTGTGAGGAAATCCTTCTATATACTCCTTGTTTTTCTTGTAATTAACAAGTTTCATCCGGACTCTGTCCCTGACCTTGTCAAAATCCCTATAATATCCAACTTCAAAATGTTTGTCACCACTCTTCTTCCTTGCATCCTCAACCCTGTCTATAATCTCCATGAAGCTTGCACCGTCTTTGAAAGCCTCATACATTGGTTCAAGATATATCACTTCGGATATCTTACTCCCCGGACATATTATATTAAGGCAATTATAAGTAACTCCATTATTCTTATCTACTTTACAAGTTTTAACATCACACTCAGGATGTCTTTCTGACATCACTGATACTACCTGTTCACAAAACGATTTAAATTCCATCTTCCAACTCTCCAAATAAAAATATATTAATAGCAAAAAAGGCAATAGAAACATCTATTAGATATTCCTATTGCCTTACAGACATATAAATATTCAGAGAATATGATATACGATACTAAGAATTAAACTCTTGAAAGGTACTCACCTGTTCTTGTATCGATCTTGATTACATCACCCTGGTTTACGAACAGCGGAACTGAAACCTGTGCACCTGTCTCAACTGTAGCAGGCTTTGTAGCACCTGTTGCTGTATCTCCCTTAAATCCAGGCTCTGTCTCTGTGATCTCAAGCTCTACGAAAAGAGGTGGCTCAATAGCAAATACATTACCATTGTAAGAATTAACTTTGCACATCTCGTTCTCTTTAACGAACTTAAGTGAATCGCCAACTATATCCTGATTTACAGCGATCTGCTCGTAAGACTCAGTATCCATGAAGTTGAAAAGATCACCATCACTGTAAAGATACTGCATATCTCTTCTCTCAATATGAGCCTGAGGGAATTTCTCAGTAGGTCTGTAAGTAGTCTCGATAACACCACCATTGATGATATCCTTAAGCTTTGTACGAACGAAAGCTGCTCCCTTACCTGGCTTAACGTGCTGGAACTCGATAACCTGGCAGACCTTGCCATCTACCTCGATTGTAACACCATTTCTGAAATCACTGGCTGTAACCATAAAATCCTCCTGATAATAACATATAAAAGCAAACCGGATGTTTAGCCAAAACAGGCTCACTCATCCAATTTAACAATTCTTTTCTTAAACAACATATCATAGTTTAAACTATAGAATACACTTTTGTCAACAACTTATCATCCATTTGTCTGCATGTCTTTGAGCTTGTTGGCCTGCTGGAATATCTGTCCAAGTGTATTCTTAAATGCATCAAATTTCTCGACGGCGCGGTCGGAGGATTCTGCGCCCTGATTGGACAGTGATGCAACTTCCTGGCTAGTAGCAGAAAGGTTGGATATACTGTCATTGATCTCAGTAGTCGAGGATGCTATAGACTTCATACCTTCTCCTATCTCCTGGAATCTGTCAAGCATCTCAGTTACATTGTCATTAATACTATCGAAGTTCTCACCAACTGTTTCTATCATATCATTCTGCTCAGATACAGATGTTACGGTATCATCTATGCTGGCCATAGCTTTCTGTACATCTTCTGTGAGTTCATTGATAATATTTGTGATCTGAGTAGATGCTGTATTGGTCTGGGCTGCAAGTTCTCTGACATCATTAGCAACGACAGCAAATCCCTTACCGGCATCACCGGCCCTTGCGGCTTCTATGCTTGCATTAAGAGCAAGAAGATTGGTCTGCTTGGATATAGACATAATAGATCCGACTATCTGCTGCACTTCTTCAACTTTATTAATAACTGCCTGAGTAGTCTCAACTGTAACCTGGCTTGTTCTGGCAACTTCCTGAGACTTTTCTTTGAGTTCACCTATTACCTGTACACCTTCATGTACCGTTTTCTGCGCATTCTCCGAAGCCTTGGTCATCTCCTGTCTATGCTGTTCTGTTGCCTGTGTTTCATCCTGAATATGCTGAACTCTCTCTGCCTGATTGGTAATAGCATGAGCAGTGCTCTCCATACTGCTTGCAATATCTCTCATTCCGGACTGCTGATCATCCATTATCTCCTGAAGAGATGACATATCGTTTTGCGATTCATTAAACAGATCAGTGATCGTATTTGCTATATCAGCCATAGCCTTTCCTGTTTCAAGAGATTTCTCTGCATTTTCTGTGATCACAGCATTGTTTTCTTCATTGAATTTTGTAAGAAGAGTAACTGTACACAGGCATGAAACAAAAGCAAGAGCAAGAGTTATGAAAGCAGGAACATGTACCATATCCAAGGTACCTTCGGTAAAATAAGCCTTGATACAAGTTAAAGTAAATGAAATAGTGATAGCAGCCATTCCCATTTTACATAATCTTACATTCAGATAGATAATGGAACAGATCAGAATTGGAAGTCCAAAGGCAAAGTAAACTATATTGTCCTCAGCAATGAGAAGCACAAAATAGAAAATAGTTGAACCACCCATTATAAGAATAGAACCCATTTTGACGGTACTAAACTTGAATTTGCCAAGAGATATCATGGCTCCTCCAAGAAATGCGTTTCCAATGATAGCGATATTACCAATCGTCAAACCTTTCATATACATATCATTAATTGTCATCAGAAGACCTGCTACTATTATTACTGCACACACATAAAAACTGTTATTATTGGCTCTCTTATACTGTTCAGCATTCATATAGTACTCTCCTTAGCATAGACCATCCTGTCTTAATCATAAGACATTCAAAACGCCACCTCGTTCATCACAACAACTAAAATGAACCATCTATTATATCGGTTATTATTTTTTTATACATAAGATTTTAAAAGCTATTAATTAAATATTTTTTATACATTACTATATCTGGATGGTTTTTAAAGGAACCCAAGATCGCAGCTTAGATAATCTCCGACTAATATGCTGCTTTTGTCTCATTAGTTTTAGAGGAACAAAAATCGCAGCTCTGATACTCATCAAAGCTGCGGCTGCACAATCTATATATTAAAATTTTACCGACCTCAAAAACACCTCCTCGCAGCTATACTGCAGCAGATATTTTATAAAGTCTCATTATGATCTGTTCAAAATAGCATGGTCGATAGCTTCCAGATATCCTGCAAGTCCGTGGCCTACTATCTGTTCGTCGCAAGCGGGAGCTGTCACAGAATTGGATCTGAATGATTCTCTGGAATTGATATCAGAAATATGAATCTCGATCTTATATATCTTTTCAAGACTCTTAAGCGCGTCATGAATCGCATAACTATAATGAGTATATGCTCCGGGATTGATTATAATCGCATCTGTACCATTAAAATATGCTTCCTGAAGCTTGTCAATAATAGCGCCTTCGTGATTGGACTGATAACATTCTACTTCTGCTCCCACTTCCAAAGCTTTATCCTTGATTGTCTTTACAAGATAATCATAGTTCTGATCGCCATATATTGCTTTCTCCCTGATTCCAAGGAAGTTCAAATTAGGCCCGTTTACAACTAATATTTTCACGTTCAACCTCTCTTCTAAGTATCTATCCTCTGCCTATCCAAGTGTATTCTCAAGACTAAAGTCAAAAATCTTTATGAGTTTAATCTAACATCTTCAATTACCAAGTCCAAGCGCCTTTATTATCTCATCTGCTATGACTTTTTTGCTCTTGCCATCTGTATCGACAATAACATCCGCAGCCATCTCATAGAAACCGGCTCTTTCATCCAGCATCTCTTTTATCCTGGACTTTGGATCTTCTACTTGTAATAGCGGCCTTGTAGTATCATGCTTTATACGATCATATACAGCCTGAGGCGATGTACGCAGATATACCACTCTTCCAAGCTTTGAAAGAAGTCTTCTATTGATCTCACGAAGAGGAAGCCCGCCTCCGGTTGCAAGGACAAGTCCGTCATGTTGCTCATTGCCAAGAGTTTTCAAAAGCTTTGTTTCCATATCTCTGAAAGCTACTTCGCCTTTAGAAGCGAATATATCTGTTATTGAAGTTTCATAAGTATCTTCTATGAGACTGTCTGTATCAAGTCTTTCATAAGAAAGCCTATCCGACAGTATTTTGGAAACAGTTGACTTACCGCTTCCCATATATCCCACGAGAACTATATTCTTCTCATTTTCAAGCCTTTCGCACATAGCTCTATATATAGCCCTGCTCTGATCATCCGAAATGCTGCACCCCGTCCATAACTCATAGGCATCCACACCCTGATACAAGAGCATCTCAAGGCCATTACAAACCTTAGCTCCTGCTCCTTTAGCCAACTGCATGAATTTGGTATTCATGGGACGATATACTATATCGAATCCGGTATGAACCAATTCATAAAACTTAGGATCTTCTATAATAGCCCTGTCATTGTCAGGATGCATGCCTATTGACGTAGCCTGAATACAGAGATATCTATCCCTTGGGATCTCATCATACTTATCAAGAGCCAGAACTTCGAATCTACTGCCGGGAACTTTTGCTGCCACTTCATCTGCAACCTCTCTGGCCCTCTCAACAGTCCTATTTAGGATATAGATGATATCTGCACCTTCTGATGCCATCAAAAAGGCTACAGCTCTTGCTACTCCACCTGCGCCAAGTATTATTACTTTCTGCCCTTTAATAGTAATATCCTGACATTCAAGAGCCCTCTTAAGTCCCGTCATATCCGTGTTATATCCCTTAAAGCCTGTCCCGTCACCAGTTCTTACAAGAGTATTAACAGCACCTATCTTCTTAGCAAGAGGATCTATCTCTTTTAGAAATGGAATAACTGCTTCTTTATGCGGAACTGTTGCATTCATACCCAGAATATTAAGCGCCAGAGCGCCGTTAACCGCGCTTCCTATATTTTCAGGCTCTACATCAAAAGGGACATATACCAGGTTCTTGCCGGTCATCTCGGCAAGGCTGTTATGTATAAGTGGTGAAAGCGTATGTCCTGCAGGATGTGCCAAAAGTCCGCACGTAAGAGTCTTACCGTCAGTTTCGTTCAAGCTTCAATCCTCCCAATATCAGGCCAGTTACTGCCATTTTTCTTAATATATCTTTTGTAAAAAAATAATACAATCCATTCAAAACGTCTCTTGATAACGATCTGTATCTCTTCCTTCTTGTCTATCTGACCTACAAGATAAGATTTTATCCCTACGCGTTTGGCTCCCCATACATCTGTAAAAAGCTGATCGCCCACAAAAAATGTATTGGTATTATCTGTATTCATAAGCTCCATCGCTTTAAGATAGCCTCGCTTTGAAGGCTTATTGGCTCTGTATACATACCTTGCTCCCACAGCTTCTGCGAAGGTTCTGACTCTGGGTTCTTTGTTATTAGATATAAGAACAGTCTCAAAGCCTATGTTCTTAAGCCTGTTAAAAAGAGCTATAGCCCTTTCATCAGCAGGAGCACCATGAGGTACTAAAGTATTATCAATATCATATACTACGCCGCGATATCCAAGCTTATATAATTGTTCATATGGTATGTCATAGGATGACTTTGCAGTAGCATCCGGATAGAAATAGTGTCTCACAGGTCCTCCCCACAATAATAATTATTAGCTCAATAATATTTAATCAAATTTACACAATTCCTGCAGATTTAAGAAGTGTCTTGGTATAATCCGCAGTCGGACTTTTGTATATCTGATCAGTGACGCCGTATTCTACTATCTGTCCATCTTTCATGATAGCAACATGATCGCAGAGATTGTATACAACCCTAAGATCATGAGATATGAACAGAATAGACAAGTCCAGCTTTTTATGAAGATGATCCAGAAGCTCCAGAATCTGTGCTTGAATAGTAACATCAAGAGCAGATACAGGTTCATCTGCTATAAGGATCTTGGGGCTTTGCATAAGGCTAAGTGCGATACTTACTCTCTGCCTCTGACCACCGGATAGCTGAGACGGGTATCTGTTAACATAATCTTCCGGAAGCTCTACCTGCTCGCATACTGTTCTGATCCTATCTTCCATCTCTTCATCAGTCCACTTACGCTTCCTGTCAACTTTTAAAGACTCTTTGAGTATCCATTGAACTGTTCTTGCAGGATTAAGGCTTCCATAAGGATCCTGGAATATCATCTGGGGATATTCGTCTGTTTTGACAATAGATCCTGTGTAATCCTTATTAATGCCCATAATGGCTCTTGCAAGAGTAGATTTACCGCTTCCACTCTCGCCTACAAGTCCCAGAACTTCTCCCTTGTAGACATCAAGGGACACATTATTCAAAGCTCTGGTCTTTCCTTTTTTCTCAAATATGCTTTTTCTTCGTTTATTATAATAGACGTTTAGATCCTTGATCTCTATCGCCTTTTCATTCCACTCTTTCATATAAACCGCTCTTTGTAAAAATGTATACATTTATAATGCATGTATATCAACCTTAGGAATTGATGCTATAAGCTTCCTTGTATATATATTCTTAGGTCTTAGGAAGATATCATTAACGCTTCCACTCTCTACTACCACACCCTTTTGCATTACAAGGACTCTTGAACATATCTGCCTTACAAGGCTCAGGTCATGGGAGATGAAGATAATAGAAGTCCCCTCTTCCTTGTTTATGCTCTTTAACAGCTCAACTATCTGAGCCTGAACCGTTACATCAAGAGCTGTTGTAGGTTCATCTGCTATCAGTATCTTAGGATGACCTATCATAGCAGCAGCGATCATGACACGCTGCCTCATTCCTCCGGAAAGTTCATGAGGATACATGTCATATACTTTCTCAGGCTCGTGCAAGCCTACTTTGGCCAGCATGCTTATGGCACGGAGTCTTCTTTCTTTTTTATCAATTTCAGGATGATGGATCCTAAGGCTCTCTTCAGTCTGCCAGCCTATCTTCTTAACAGGATTAAGAGATGTCATAGGCTCCTGGAATATCATAGAGATCTCATCTCCCTGAAAGGTCCTTAGCTTTCGACGATTACAAGTCAGAAGATCCTCTCCTTCGAACATAATGCGTCCGCTTTTGTACATATCATGTCTGCTCAGAAGTCCTGCTATAGCCAGTGCACTAAGGCTCTTACCTGAACCTGACTCTCCTACTATACCAACGATCTCACCTCTGGACAGCTCCAGATCGAAATCCTCCACCGCAGTCTGAGGAAGCTTATGATCATGAAATTCTATATGAAGATCATTTACTGATAAAATGACTTCAAATTTATCACCACTACTCATAATAATCTCCGGGCTTATACGAAAAGCCCTTTTTCCAGTTCATTCTTTGATTTATGAAAGGCACTGTTTATACCTTTCATATATTCATTCTATACTCTACAAAAGATACATAGCCTTTCAGATTCATTCTGTGATCTGTGAAAGGCAGCATTTAAGCCCTTTTTCTAAGTCCTTCTCCAAGGAAAGAAAATCCCAGCACCATCCATACGATCGCAAAACCGGGTCCAAGAACACATATAGGGTTTTTGAGCATGAACTGCTGTGCACTTGAGAGCATATTGCCAAGACTATCATACGGAGGCTGCGAACCTATTCCCAGATATGACAGACCTGCCTCTGCCAGAACCGCATTGTTAAAACCTATAAGAACCGATGACCATAAGACACCGCTTATATTGGGCATGATATGAAGGAAGATGATCCTAAAATCCGATGCTCCCTGTATCCTGGCATTTTCAACATAGTCCATATTCCTGCATCTAAGAACCTCAGATCTTACAATCCTTGCAAAACTAGGTATAAAAGCTATTCCAAGAGCAGCCATAACCACGATATTGCCCGAATCAAACAGACTGACTATCACAAGAGCAAGCAGAATAGATGGGAATGCCAGCATCGCATCAACGATACGCATGAATACTTCATCAAGAAATCCCCCGAAGTATCCGGTGATAGCACCCAGTAAAGTTCCAAGTCCCGCACCTATTATCATAGTCCCACAGGCTATAGCAAGAGTTATCCTGCTTCCGTACATCACACGGCTGAATATATCTCTTCCCTTATTATCTGTACCCAGTATGTGACTAAGTGACATCCCCTGAAGCTTCTGGGATGCATTCATCTTAGTAGGATCGTAAGGCGTCCAGAACATACCGATCACAACCACAAGCAGCATGATCCCTGTAAGGATTATCCCCCATAAGAGAAAAGAATTTATTTTTTTATCTTTAAAATATTTAATCATTGATAGTTTCAATTCTAGGATCCACCAGTCTGTAAATAATATCTACGATAAGATTCACAACCATTACCAAAATAGCTATGCCCATGATGATAGCCTCAACCACCGGATAATCACGGTTGTTGATAGAGCTTAGGAGCATACGTCCTATCCCGGGAATATTAAACACCTGTTCTATCACTATAGAACCACTCACCATGTCTGCAAGCGCCATTCCCATGAATGTTATAACAGGGATCATGGCATTCTTAAGAACATGCCTGTACAGAACCCCCCTTGTAGTATTGCCCCTACTATAAGCTGTCCTTGTATAGTCTTTGGAGATCTCTTCTATCACGCTTCCTCTTAAGAGCTTGACACACATAGTGATCTTGGGAAGAGCTATTGCAATAGCAGGGAATACCAGATATCCAATGAACCCCCAGAAATCTTTCTTGTAGGATATAAAGCCGCCCGGTACGAAGAGCTTTAATGACAGTCCGAATATAAGAGTAAGTATTATACCTGAGAAAAAAGGCGGTATAGCCATAATGATCTGATCCATTACCACCACAAACTTGTCTATAACACTACCCTCATGCCTTGCAGTAAATATCCCCAGAGGAATCGATATAAAGAACATGAGTAAAAATGCCATAATGGCAAGCCATATTGTAATCGGTATCTTATCCATGATAAGCGCAGATACTGATCCATATGAATAGGAGGTACCAAGATCTCCCTGAATGAAACCAGTGACCCACCTAAAATATCTTACGTATATAGGATCATTGAGTCCCATCTCCTGTCTTAACATTGCAAGCTGATTCTGCGTAGCCTCCGTTCCCAAAATCCTCGTTGCAGGATCTCCGGGTATTAAGTTAAAAGCAAGGAACACCAGGATGGATACTACAAAAAGAGTAAGGATCATCATCCCGGCCTTCTTTAATATGTATTTCACTTGTTGATTCTCCTTAAAAAAGGGCCCGACTTCCAAAAAGTCAGACCCTTTTACATGTCGGATTTTTCAGATTATTCCGCAAGCTTTATCTTGGCTATATCCTGTACATAAAGCGGATAGAAAGTATAACCTGTATACTTACTGCTAAGAGCTACAAACTCAGGAAGATCCTGAATGTAAATAGCAGCCGCTGTCTCGGAAAGAATCTTTTCACACTCTTTATAATACTTGACCTGCTCATCATCATCAACTGTTGCCTGTGCTGCAGCAAAAGCCTTGTCATAATCAGCATTGGCATAATTGAACATATTGTTGTGTGCATCTGAAGTATAACGGTATAAAAGTGCAGAAGCATTCAAAGTAGAAGCATCAAAGCCAACTATTGTAGCTTCATAATCTTTGTTATTATATACCTCTTCAAGCCAAGTATTCCACTCTACCTTCTTGATATTGGCTGTTACGCCTATAGCTTCGAGCTGTTCTACTACTACCTCTGCAGTATCAATGTGAGGTGTGTAATTAGAAGGAACCTTGATAGTGAATGTGAATCCATCAGGATAACCAGCCTGTGCAAGGAGCTCTTTGGCCTTGTCTATATCCTGATTATAAGTATCATTTAATGACTCGTCAAAATATTTTCCAAAGGAAGGGAACATAGCAGAGCCTATCTCAACACCGGCGCCGCCTGATACAAAGTCCATGATCTCCTGAGGATCTATAGCATAGCACAGAGCCTGACGTACAAGCTCATTATCAAAAGGTGCTACAGCATTGTTGACATAGAGTGCCTGTACCAGGTTCATCTCACCTTCATAGATATCGAATGCATCTGAAAGCTGATCTGCCTGATCACTTGTGATACGAGCGTACATATCAATAGATCCGCCTTCAAGATCAGTAACAATATTGTCAGGGTTAGCTTCTACCTTGAATTCTACGTTTTTGATATGCGCAGCATTGTCAGTATCCCAGTAATCATCAAACTTCTCAACTACAAGATTCTCGAGAGCTGTACGGGATACGAACTTGTAAGGGCCTGTTCCGATAGGATTGTTCTCAACATCTTCACAGTCTGCAGGCATGATAGCAACTGTACAATAACTGATGAACTCAGAATTAGCCTTAGTAAGTGTAACCTTAACATGAGTATCATCAACCTTCTCGATAGAATCTACTATTTCGAATACAGAAGCGCCTGTATCCTTGTAACGCTGTAATGATGCTACTACATCATCTGCAGTAAGAGTCTGTCCATTATGAAACAGGACATTGTCTCTGATTGTAAATGTATATTCTGTTGCATCATCTGATACATCATATCCTGATGCGATCGCAGGATTAAGATTACCATTCTCATCAGGCTTAACAAGGCCTTCAAAGATATTGAACAGTACTTCTCTGGTTCCTGCTGACTGTGCTATGTGGGGATCAAGGCTGTCAAGATCCTGAGGAATACCTACAGTGAACACTTCATCAGAATCAACGCTGCTGGTCTCCTGCGTGCCCTCCTGAGCATTCTGTGATTCTGTCTCACCATCCTTCTTGGTGCAACCTGCAAGCATAGCAGCTGCCATTGTCAGCGTACAAACAGCTGCAACTCCCCTTCGCAGCATGTTACCTGACCAAACTTTCTTTTTCATAATATCACTCCTTTTAAACATATATCTTCACTAATACTTTTGATCATAGTATTAGTGCTAATCTTAAACTCAATCTTGTTGCCATTGTAATACCAATAAAGCTTATCTATACAGATGTATACAAGATTTATCAGGCCTTACCGGGGGCCTCTTTGTTCATTACATCCTTAAGTTCATCCATGAATGTATTGATATCCTTGAACTCACGATATACAGATGCAAATCTGACATAAGCTACAGGCTCAAGATCTTTCATCTTATTCATAACAAGTTCACCAATCTCACGGCTTTTGATCTCACGCTTCTCCATATTGAAGATCTCTGCTTCTACGCTGTCCACAAGCTTTGTGATCTGTTCCGCACTGACAGGTCTTTTATGACAAGCCCTCAGAATACCTGCTTCTATCTTAGATCTGTCATATGGTTCTCTGTTATTGTCTTTTTTAATAATGATAATTGGAATCGTTTCAACCTTTTCATAAGTTGTAAAACGCTTGCCACAGGAGTCACAAATACGTCTACGTCTTATAGATGTGTTGTCGTCAGCCGGACGAGAATCAATTACTCTGGTTTCGTCTTTACCGCAAAACGGGCATTTCATAACAGTGTCCTCCCTTTGATGATATTAATTTCGAAAAACGCTTCAGATGCAGGCACCTGAAGCGTTTAAATTGTTAACTGATTCGCTGATATTTATTTCTTCTGTAAAAACTCAGGAATTTTAAGCGACTTAGGTTCTACAGTAGACCTTACACTGCTATCACTGCGGAAAAAAGTTCTTGATGTTGTAGGTGCCTCTGCTTCAACCGAAGGCTCAACAGGTGTAGGCTGCTGTACAGCAGGCTGTACCTGAGGTGCCATAGCCTGAGGATTAACAAAAGGCCTTGGCTGAGGTATAGATGTAGGCTGCATTGGTCTTACAAAAGGCTGTGAAACCTGCGGTCTAGGAGTCACACTCGCAGCACCCTGCATCTGAACAGGTGTCTGATTAACAGCCTGTCTATTCTCTGCAGGAGCGGCTTTGGATATATTCATAGCCTGAGCACGATCTTCAATTCCTGTAGCAATAACTGTGATGTTGCATGTATCAGACTGAGACTGATCATATACAGCACCAAAAATAATATTGGCTCTCTCACCAGCAAGTTCCTGAACATAACTTGCAGCATCAGATGCATCAGCAAGACCGATATCACCGGATACATTGATGATAACATCAGATGCACCGGAAATAGTAGTATCAAGAAGAGGGCTTTCAACAGCAAGCTTAACAGCATCTGCAGCCTTGTGATCGCCTGTTCCTGTACCAATACCGATATGCGCGATACCCTTGCCCTTCATAGCTGTCTGTACGTCAGCAAAGTCAAGGTTGATAAGACCAGGTACATTGATAAGATCGGTAATACCCTGAACAGCCTGCTGAAGGACTTCGTCAGCCTTCTTAAGAGCATCGGGCATAGATGTACGACGGTCTACTATCTGTAACAATTTATCATTCGGGATAACAATAAGAGTATCTACGTTATTCTTAAGATTTTCAATTCCCATAAGGGCATTCTGCATTCTGGTACGTGCTTCAAAGCTGAAAGGCTTTGTAACAATACCAACCGTAAGAATTCCCATATCTTTAGCTGCCTTAGCAACTATAGGAGCAGCACCTGTTCCGGTTCCGCCTCCCATTCCGCATGTAACGAATACCATATCAGCGCCCTTAATAGCACTATTGATATCCTCCACGCTCTCTTCTGCAGCCTTCTCTCCAACTTCAGGTTTAGCACCAGCTCCCAATCCTTTAGTGAGCTTCTCTCCGATCTGCAGAAGTTTTGGTGCCTTACATAATTGAAGAGCCTGCTTATCTGTATTCATGCCGATAAACTCGACACCGGTAACGTTCTCGTCAACCATTCTATTAACAGCATTGTTGCCTGCACCACCAACTCCGACTACGATGATTTTGCACGCAGCTTCAGCCTCATTCGACTTGATTTCCAGCAAAACAACTCCTCCTTCACGTCCAGTTTTAAAACCCTACCATTTATATATCATACGATTTTTTAGGGGATTTCGCAACTATCTTTTTAATATTATCAGTAATTTAACATCTAGAAAATACTTCATTTTCTAACCTATGTCGCTTCCTCAAATCTGACTGAATCAGTATTCTCATCATAGTCTTCAAGATGAAGCGTTCCCTTTTTTCCTTCCAAAGAAGGAAGGATATAAGGTAATTGTATCACTTTTTCGTCAATATTTTTCTTTGATCCCATAGCAACTTCAATATTGTCAAAATAAAGATACACATTATATACAGAATCAAAATACATCTGATCTGCCTGTAGATTGTATTTGGACAGTAGCTGTGTCAGATCAAGGATTTCTGCAAAAACTGCATTATCTTCCACAGGAAGAGGTTTTAAGATAACTACGCTGTCAAATTTTAGTCCTCTTACAACAGGAACCCCTTCAAGAAGCTGAGACGAGCTTTCAACTATGATTCCTTCTCTGTCAAAATACATATAGCTTTCAAGATAACTGATACATCCTGCCAACGCTTTTTCGTACACATGTATATCGATGGTGTCAGCAGACTTTATATCTATTGTTATCTTTTCTATAAAAGGTATATCAGTAATAGACTTATCATGATACTTGAATCCCAGAAACAATGAGTTATGAGAGAACATACCGTTCATCACCATATCCTGAATCTGTTCATCGCTATAATAAGTATTACCGGATACATTGACTGTCTGTACCCTGTAGTGAGACCTTATATACTCTATAACACCTACTCCTAAGAGGGCTATGACTGCAATTGTCATCACCAGTATCAGGATACTTTTGTGAAGCCTCAACATATCATATAGTGATATCTTGGGTTTCTTTGGTTTTTTCGGCTTTTTGGGTCTTTCGGTATCAACATATCCCGGAGTAGGCCTGTCTCCGAACTTTCTCTCAAGATATGTTTTCTCCTGATAAGATCTTCTTGGAGCATTGTCCAATAATTTTAGAGAATTGCCTGTTCTGTTATGGTTGCCCTGTCTGCCTGCTCCGCTTCCTTTGTAAGTTTTCTTCTTATAGCCATAGGAAGCTCCGGCTTTCTTATATCCTGGCGGAGCACCCGTTCTTCTGCTTACCTGATATGAACTATCATTTGCCATCCTTGAACTACGGCCGGCTCCTGATATCTTCCCGGTTCTTGCTACCTGACCTCCACTTGCAATTTTAGATGTCCTTCCTGTCTGACTATTACCTGCCGCCTTCTTTGCTCTGGCTGTCTGGCTCCTGTTGACAGCCCTTACACCAGCGGAACCTGCACTCTTTTTCTTATGCATACTCAGCAGAAGATATCCTTGATACATTCAGTGCTATCCCTATCTCCACAAGCTGCATCACGACTGCGGAGCCGCCATAACTTATAAATGGCAGTGTGATACCGGTATTAGGGATACTGTTAGTTACAACTGCTATATTAAGGATCACCTGTATAGAAACATGCGCCAGTACTCCGATAACAAGAAGCGCTCCGAACATATCCGTAGCAGAGTCTGCTACCAGCTTAAGTCTCCATACAAGGAGCATGAACATTATCATGATAGCTATAGCTCCAAAAAGGCCCAGTTCTTCGCATATTATTGAAAAGATCATATCGTTCTGAGCTTCCGGCAGAAAGCCAAGTTTTTGCATACTCTCGCCAAGTCCTTTACCAAAAAGGCCTCCGGAACCTATTGCATAGAGAGCCTGTATTGTCTGATGGCTCGTGCTGCTTGCGAACTGCTCAGGATGAATCCATGCCAGAATACGCCTAAATCTAAAGTTAAGACCATCCGCAGATGATGCAGAAGACGATACTGCATAATATATGGCAAGTGCCGCCACGCAGGCAGCGCCTCCGCCAAGCAGTATAAATCTCTTATAGTCAGGACAGGACACAAAGAGCATCGCTATCGCTATACATATAACAATAAGTGCCGAACTAAGGTTTCTTGTGAGCGAATAGATCAAAAAAGCAGGAACAAGCGACATAATAAGTGTTATGCTAAAACCTCTCCTGGTTGATACCTGCTTACCAAGCTGTGATACAAATCCCGCAAGGAATATTATCATAAGCATCTTACTTATCTCTGCAGGCTGAATCGATATACCAAAGAGCTTGATCCATCTGGTAGCACCGTTAGCAGAATATGCAAGCGGCGTCTTTACAAGAAATGGTGCAGCACAGGCACCTCCATATGCCAGTATCGTCACCTTTTTGTAGATCTTATAATTGGGCCAGAAAGAAGCAACAAGCATGACCAATAGTCCTGCCGCAGTAGAAATCGTCTGCCTTTTAAAATAGTACCAGGCATTACCAAACTTAAGATTAGCTTCATATGAGCTCGTCGACAAAAGCATGATAAGCCCGAATACAAGGAGGAATAACACTATAAAAATGAGACCGTAGTTGACATAATAGGTCTTTTTAAATCTTGCCCTTACCCTTTCCTGCGCATCCATCATAAGTATCCCCCCTCCTTAGGATTTTTCTTTATTGAAGCAGGTGTCAAAAGTTTCTTTTGATCCTTACATCGTCTTACCGTATTCAAAGAGAATTAACATAGCTCTTGAACATCTTGCCCCTAACTTCATAGCTAGGGAACATATCCCAGCTGGCACAGGCAGGAGACAGAAGAACTGCATCGCCAGGTACCGCATGCTCTGTACAGTATTTTAAAGCGCCATCAAAGCTATCCTCGTGATGGATAGCAGTAAATCCATGTTTTCTGGCACATGCATCGATCTTGTCAGCTGTAGCTCCGATAAGCACAAGTTCTTTGACTTTGCCATCAAAAGCTTCTATCCACTCATCAAATTCACTGCCCTTGTCATATCCGCCTCCTATCAGGAATGTAGGCTTGGACATAGCCTTGATACCCTGGATAGCAGCATCCGGATTAGTACCCTTGGAATCGTTGTAATAGTCAACGCCTCTCTTCGTGCCTGAGAACTCTATTCTGTGCTCTACAGCCTTGAAATCATGGATTACCCTAAGAATAGTAGCCATAGGAACATCAATTGCCATAGCCATAGCGATAGCTGCCATAACATTCTCAACATTGCAAAGACCCACAAGATTCATATCATGGATATTCATGATACGGACATTGTCACCTTCACCGGCAAGATATATCTCTTCACCGTCAAGATAGAAGCCCTTTTCAAGCTTTTCATGTGATGAGAAAAAAACTACCTTGGCAGGACATCTATCAGCAAATTCTCTTGTATACTCATTGTCATAGTTAAGCACACAGGTATCTGCTTTAGTAGCATTGTAGGTGACATTCTCCTTACACTTTGCATAGTTGTCCATAGTATGATGCCTGTTAAGATGATCAGGAGTGATATTAAGGATTGCTGATACATCTGCATGAAAATTCTCAACAGCTTCAAGCTGGAAAGAGCTGATCTCAGCAACAGTTACACTCTCATCAGTCATCTTCTGTGCTTCAAGTGCATATGAATGACCTATATTACCTACTACATATACATCATTAAAGTGAGCCTTCATGATCTCACCCACAAGAGTTGTAGTAGTTGTCTTACCATTGGTTCCTGTTATAGCTATAAGTTTTCCTTTAGCAAAGTTATATGCAAGTTCTATCTCGCTCCATACAGGGATATTTTTGTTCTTAAAATACATGATGGTATCTGTATCAAGCGGTACAGCAGGACTTGGTACCACAAGCGCGATCTCATCTGCAAGTTCCTGAGGGAGCCTTCCTATAACGATCTTAACATTATCAGCATCCTGCTCGAGCTTGGCTCTTACATCTGCTTCATTAACTTTCTCATTCTCATCAAGTAGAACAGGCCATGCTCCTGCGCCGCACAGAAGGTGCGCAGAACCTATTCCGGACAGTCCCGTTCCTATGACCAGGACCTTCTTATCCTTTAAATCCATTTGTAAATCCTCCGTTCAAAGACAAAATATACTTATAAAAACATTATTCTATAATGGCTATATAGCTCACTACAGATACATGATCTCAGATTATCTTCTATCATAGTTCACTGCAGATACATGATCACAGATTATCTGCTTATTGCAAGAAGTCCTATAATACCTGCGATGATCGTAACTGTAGTGAACGCATTAACAACTCTTGTCTCAGACCAGCCGCCCTTTTCGAAGTGATGATGAATAGGTGCCATTCTGAATATTCTCTTACCATGAGTGAGCTTAAAATATCCAACCTGCATTACAACAGATATAACTTCTACAGCATAGATGATACCTACGATAGGGATCCAGAGTGTAAGACCGGTAAGATAACTTACTGCTACCACATATCCACCGATTGCAAGTGATCCGCCATCTCCCATATATACTTTACCCGGATATACATTGTAATAAAGATATCCAAGAAGTCCTCCAAGAAGAGCTGCGCTTACCGGAGCAAACTCTACAGTAGACATAGCTGCAACTATCACGAAAAATGTCGCAACAACAGCTGTAACAGATCCGCACAGACCGTCTACTCCGTCCGTAAAGTTGGTTCCGTTGGTTGTAGCAAGTGCTACAAGGAAAAGGAACGGAATATTAAACCATGATAGATTAATTTCTTTTCCCAAAAATGGAATGTACATATTGTAGAAATCATCAAATGCAGTATTAACAAAAACAACAAATACTACCATCACGACGAACTGCAAAAGGAGCTTCTGCCATACGCGAAGGCCGAGATTCCTGTGCATTACAACTTTGATATAATCGTCGATAAAGCCTACGATATAAAAACCTATTGTAAGTATGACAACTGCCCACAGCTTAGGTGTCTTAACAGCATAAGGAATAGTAACTATCAGCATCGGAAGAAGGAATATGATACCTCCCATAAGAGGCGTTCCTGCTTTTTTCTTATGAGATTCAAGACCCTCTTCTCTCTCAGAATCCTTAATGCCAAGATTCTTAAGGATCGGGATGATGATCTTACCGGCTATAAGAGCCAGTATCCATCCGATAAGGATAGGCGCAGCGATATACTTTAACAATACTTCATTAGACATAACAACATCTCCATACATTACTATTAAATACAGTGTAGATCCCCAAACACATATACACTAAATGCATCCCACATAAGCAACTTCTCTAAAGCCATACATCTTACTATATGATCACGGTCCGTCGCCTTCTGCCGGTGTATTGGCTGTTGTATCAGGAAGAGATGACTCTCCGCCTCCAACAACATCACCGGTTTCAGGATCGATAAGTTCACCTGTATTCGGGTCAATATAATACCCCGTCTCAGGGTCAACGTCAAATGTCTCCCAGATTCTGGTGCTTCCTTCTTCAGAAGCATCGCTACTGCCATCACCTGCTTCGCCGTCCTCTTGTGTATCAGTCCCGTCTTGCGCAGTTCCGTCATCCATAGGTACGCCCTCTGAGCCAATCTGTGATTCATCAAGGTCGTCCACATTGGTATCGCCTGACTGGCCTGATGCATTGCCATCTTCTATAGAGTCATAAGTAGCTGTGTCATCCTGACTTTGTACTGAATAGCCACTTAAATTAAGAGCATCAAGCTCGGCCTGCTCCTCTTCTGTCACCGGTTCTGTCATAGGATAGTGAAGATACGGAAGTACCTCAGTAAGGACCTTCCTTACAATCCTTGTTGCAAACTTAGCATCAGCCTGAAACTGAGCATTAGGCCTGTCTACAACTACATAGATAGCTATCTCCGGGTCATCTGCAGGAGCATATCCCATAAAAGATACTACATAGTTGGTCTTATCTCTCGGAATAGTCTCGGCTGTACCTGTCTTACCGCCTATCATATATCCGGCCGGTCTTGCAGTCTTACCTGTACCTTCCTCACCCGCAACAACCAGATTACAGTAACTGACTATCTTGTCAGAGACTGTCTCTGAAATCGTCTGTCTTATGATCCTGGGTTCTATAGTCTTAACTGTAGCTCCGCTAGGAGATACAATCTTACTTACAAAGTGAGGCTGATAATAATATCCGCCATTTATAAGAGAAGCAAATCCGGCTATAGTCTCTATCATAGTGACGTTAAAGCCCTGACCGAATGTACCTGTAGCAAGTTCTGTCGGTCCCATGGTATCTGCTGTATATACAAGTCCTGCAGTTCTGGCTTCACCAGCAAGATCGACATTGGTCTTAAGTCCAAAACCAAACGTATGCTGATATCCTGCAAAAGTTGCAGAGCCCAAAGTCTGACCTATCTGCATGAGCGCTACGTTACAGGAGATCTCAATAGATCTTCCTACAGAGACCTGACCGTCGCCATATCTGTTATGACATCTGATATCATGACCGCCTATCTCAAGGCTTCCGTTGCACTGATATACTTCATTACCTGTTATGCTTCCATTGTCCAGAGCAGCCGCAACTGTAAACGGTTTAAATACAGATCCGGGCTCATAGGTATTAGATATACAGAAGTTTCTCCAAAGCGCATTGTAATTGGCAAGAAGAAGTTCACTTGACATATTGGCAAGGTTGGTCTCATTGATATAACCACCTGTCTCAGATTCAAGATCCACTTTGTTGCCAAGCTCATCTACCATTCTCATGCCAAGGAGTTTGGAAGAATCTCTGGTATTGTTAAGGTCAAAATTCGGATAGCTTGCCATAGCAAGAATCTCTCCCGAGTTAACATCCATAACTATGCAGCCAACATTCTCCGCAGCATTACCTTCATGATAAGAATCTTTATAAGTATCATTGAACTCCTGAAGGTACTTCTCAACTATACTCTGGATATTACCATCTATAGTAGTGACTATACTATTTCCATCTACAGCAGCTATAGTAGTACGCTCAAGGGTACTCTCTTCATCCAGATATCCGTACTCACGGCCATAGGTTCCGTTGAGTTCATCATTGTAATACTCTTCAAGGCCGTATTGTCCCTGATTGTCCTTGGTGGTAAAACCGACTATGTCACAGGCAAGTGACCCATTGGGATAATATCTTATATAAGAATCCTCAAACCATACTCCCTGAATATTGGCATTGTAATCTCCGCTTCCCGGAGTCATATAAGCCTGAAAAGGTGCTATCTGATCATACTGAAGTTCTTTAGCGATTATGTAGTATGCAGAACTTGGGTTATTGCTTATGTAAGTTCTAAGTGTCGATTCATCTATATAGTCACCAAACTGAGCTACTATGGCTTTGATCGTTGGTTCTACCGCATCCTTTTTTTCTAATAATACTCTTGTATCTAAGATGACATTATAGACTTTCTGGCTCATGGCAAGAACTGTGCCATTCTTGTCAAGTATCTCGCCTCTTCTGTAAGGAAGCGTCACAGAGTCATATTCCTGCTGCGACAGGACTTGTTTCTCATAATCAGCTCCGTTATTTCTTGTTATAGATACAAGCCTAGCAGATAATATCGCGAATATCAGCATCATGCATACAAACATGACCCGAAGTTTTTTCTTCATGCGCCAGGTAAAGCGCTGTTCTTTCTTATCTTTCATTGTGTCCCCAAATACTTTTTTATAGACTCAGCCTCATGTCACGAGCAAATAATCCTATGAAAAACGCCGGCCAAACTGTTCATCTGCCCGGCGTTCCAAAGAACTATTTTATCATAAAATCTTATTTCTGAGGGATTGCTTCATTCTGTCTTACATAGTCGTCTCCACCCTCATCAGAGTAGGTTACGATCTGATTCTCATCAGCGTATGTCATGCCATACTCTTCCATAGCTATACGCTTGATCTCATCAAGGTCAACATTGCTGCTGGCTTTGTTGTACTTCTCATCATTCTCCTGTCTTAGCTCATTGAGCTGACTTTCAAGTGCAGAGATAGTATTGGCACTGTTGGTTATCTGCATCCTAAGTGATACATAGCCTGTAGCAACGATAGCCACAAAAGCCATAGCTACACACAGAAAGATCATATAGCCAAAAGACATGTGCTTCCTGCGTCTTGTCTTGCCGCCTTTTACTTCACGGAATCTCTCGTCTTGCTGTTTCTGCCTTCTGCGAACAGTATTGCCATCTGCATATTCTGCATTGTACTCATATCTGTATCTCTCGTTCATAATAGTGCCTCCTTCGAAGGTGTGCCCTTAGGATGACCATGTTATTTCTCGTCTACTGTGACTGCTTTTTCAAAGACTCTAAGCTTTGCACTTGCAGATCTTGTATTATTATCGAGTTCTTCCTGACTAGGAAGAATAGGTTTCCTTGTTATTACTTTGCCTTTAGATTTCTTGCCGCACACACATACCGGGAACTCAGGCGGACATGTGCATGGATTTTCATTGTTCTTGAAGTTGACCTTGGTGATCCTGTCTTCAAGAGAATGGAAGGTTATAACACAAAATCTTCCACCGGGATTGAGAAAATCAATCATCCCGTCCAGTGAGTTCTGAAGAACATCAAGTTCTCTGTTGCAGGCTATCCTTATAGCCTGGAAGGTACGCTTACTAGGATTCCCTCCCTTAGTACGCATCTTAGCAGGGATAGACTCATGTACTATCCTGTCAAGCTCGCCAGTTGTCTCTATCTCTTTCTTCTGTCTCTCGATGCAGATATGCTTAGCAATATTACGTGCAAACTTATCCTCACCATAGTCTCTTATGATGTGGAACAGATCAAGCTCAGGCCATTCATTGATGATCTCTTTGGCTGAAAGTGTCTGTCTTCTGTCCATACGCATATCAAGGGGAGCATCGTACTTGTAACTAAACCCCCTGTCTGCAGCATCAAGCTGATAAGATGAAACTCCAAGATCTATAAGAATTCCATCTACACCTGTAACACCAAGCTCTTTGAGCCTAGCTACAGCATTTTCATAATTGTCTCTAATAATTGTGACTCTGTCTTTGAATGGTTCAAGACGCATGGTCGCAGCTTTAATGGCATCCTCATCCTGATCTATTCCGTAAAGATGTCCGCCGGCAGTCAGCTTCTCAGCAATATGAGAAGAATGTCCTGCTCCTCCAAGTGTCCCGTCCAGATAGATACCATCCGGTTTAATATTCAGATTATCGATTACTTCGTCAAGAAGTACGGATGTATGCTTAAATTCCAAGCGTTGCCTCCATTTTAGAAATCAAGACCCATATTACCCATTTCTTCAGCAACATCTTCTATGTCATCAAAGGAGTTGTTCTCCTCCCACTTGCTGCTACTCCAGATCTCTGCATGATTGCCAACACCTACAATCACTGCATCTGCTTCTTTTTGCATACCTGCAAAATCAAGAAGGTTGGCAGGAAGTAATATACGTCCCTGCTTGTCAAATTCGGTAACCAGCGCTCCGCCGAGGAAGAATCTCTGGAGCTTACGGCTCTTGCTGTTAGATGAAGGGAGCGATTGCAGTTTCATGGTAAATGCTTCCCAGCTGTCTTCCGGATACAGCAAAAGACACCCATCAAGTCCCTTTGTGACCGCAAACTGCTCGCCCAGTTCATCGCGGATCTTGGAAGGAATGATGAGACGCCCTTTAGCATCAATTGAATGGCTGTATTCACCAGTTAACATCAGCACTCACCTAAGCGTCTATTACTTTCTTTCAAAACTACATCTGTGGTCTTATACAAAATATTTATATCTTCATTTTCTATATCGGAAAAGATTCACCACTTTTTAATACTTTTTCACCACTTTTCTCCACCTGCCACCATTTTATTACATTTTTTTAGGCTTTTCAATAAAAATATGGCGTGGTGGAAAGTGGAGGGGGAGACCAAAATGGGCTGAAGGTAGATAAAAACTAGGGCTTGGCTGATTAAAAATTTTTTAACAAAAAAATAAAGGCTCCCTTTTACAGGAACCTTGACTTTATAAGTCCATCTAACATTTTACTTAGAATCTCTTTTTCTTCACCACTGAGTCTTTGAATTTTCTGATTCAGCTGATCTTCTATTGACTGATCTTTGGATACTCCGTATCTATACTCCGAACCTATAAACTGGTCCACAATTCTATAGTTCTTAATATATCAGAATAATATCCTATTAGAATATTTATATAGTAATAGCTATACTTTTATGCTACAATTATGCACGTTAACGAAAAAAAGTTTTATTAAGGGAGGAAAAAAATGTTTTGTAAAAATTGCGGAACGCAAATTTCAGACGGAGCAGCATTCTGCAGCTCATGCGGAGCAACAACAAATGGAAATGCTCCAAAAATCCAGCCAACAGTAACTCAGTTCACAGGAACAAACAGCTATAATGCATCAAGCAATGCCATACAGCCTGATATTTATAGTTATCCAAGTCCTGCAAATGCGCCACAACGCTTGTGCTCAGGTTTTGCATGCTTCATGACTTTTTTGGGCGTATGCTGCTTTTTAGTATGTGTTGTAGTTTTCGGGGCCGGTGTTTACGGTATCTTTTATCCAGAAGTCGATTTT
>JAEEGF011367955.1_pt1 | contig 48633 bp, 51 predicted proteins | sample 9134171 | NCBI WGS metagenome assembly JAEEGF01 (sample SAMN16246542, study PRJNA631951) | gut metagenome | biome: gut microbiome; feature: rumen; material: AP-attached | host: Bos | place: Iran: Karaj | collected 2018-10
GCCCAAATAATTCTATGTTTATGATGTGGTTTAATAGCCATCCTCTCATCCTCTTGTTTTTTAATTATAATGGATTATACTCTATAATGTGAACAAAAAAATTTTTAATCTTGAAAGTGATTATAAACCCATGGGCGACCAACCGGCCGCCATATCTGATTTGGTTAATGGAATCAAAGATGGTCGTCGGTCCCAGGTGTTGCTTGGGGTAACCGGTTCGGGCAAGACGTTTACAATGGCAAATGTTATTGCGGAACTTGGGCGACCGGCATTGTTGATGGCGCCAAATAAAATATTGGCGGCGCAACTGTATACGGAAATGAAGTCGTTTTTTCCGCATAATCATGTTGAATATTTTGTGTCATATTATGATTACTATCAACCCGAAGCATATGTTCCAACAACCGATACTTATATTGATAAAGATGCATCTATAAACGACCAATTGGACCGTATGCGGCACAGCGCAACGCGTGCAATGTTAGAAGAACGCGACGTTATTGTGGTGTCATCGGTGTCATCTATTTATGGACTTGGGACCCCAGAACAATATTCGGAAATGAAATTGGCATTAAAAGTTGGGGATATGATTGGTCGTGAAGATGTTATGCGCGAATTGGTTAATATTCAATATAAACGAAATGATGTTGCATTTGAACGTGGATGCTTTCGTGTACGCGGTGATACGCTTGATATATTCCCATCACACAGTCAGGATCGTGCATGGAAACTTTCGTTTTGGGGTGATGAAATAGAAGAAATTTGGGAATTTGATACACTAACGGGGGCAAAACTTTTCAAAATTGACCGTGCGGTTGTGTACCCAAACACACACTATGCAACGCCGATGCCATCGGTGGTTCAGGCGATTGGACAAATACGCAGTGACTTGAACGAAAGATTGCAATATTTTCACGAGAATATGAAATATATAGAAGAACAGCGCTTGCGTGAACGTGTAAATATGGATATAGAAATGATGGAAAATACCGGAACCTGTCGCGGTATTGAAAATTATTCGCGGTATCTATCGGGGCGTGCACCGGGGCACCCGCCACCGACATTGTTTGAGTATCTGCCAAAAGATGCGATTTTATTCATAGACGAAAGTCATGTAACGGTTCCGCAAATATCAGCAATGTCACGTGGGGACAGGGCGCGTAAAGAAACACTGGCGCAATATGGATTCCGGTTGCCATCGTGCATAGATAATCGTCCGCTTACATTTGATGAATGGGATGCAATGCGTCCACAAACTATATTTGTATCTGCGACACCTGCAGAATGGGAAATGAAACAATCATGTGGAATTGTGGCAGAGCAGGTTATTCGCCCAACGGGGCTGTTGGATCCAGAATGTATTGTGCGACCAATTAAAAATCAGGTTGATGATTTATTGGCAGAGGTTAAGGCGATAAAGGGCAGGGTGTTGGTTACCACGCTTACAAAAAAAATGGCGGAACAATTAACCGATTACTTTGTTGAAAATGGTGTTCGGGCGCGGTATTTGCATAGCGATATTGAAACATTGGAACGTATAGATTTGTTGCGTGATTTGCGTATGGGAAAATTTGATGTGTTGGTTGGAATAAACCTATTGCGCGAAGGATTGGATGTTCCCGAATGTGAATTGGTCGCAATAATGGATGCCGATAAAGAAGGATTCTTGCGTTCAACGCGGTCGCTGATTCAGACAATTGGGCGGGCGGCAAGAAATGCAAATGGCCGTGTAATATTGTATGCGGATGTTATGACAGATTCTATGAATGCGGCGCTTTCCGAGACAGCGCGGCGTCGTGAAAAACAAATGGCGTATAATACCGAACATGGTATAACACCAAAAACAATATCCAAGGCCGTATTTGACGAAGTCAAAGAAAAAGAAGAAAAAACAGATAAAAAGCATAAGTTTTTGTATAGTAAAGAAGGTGTTTGGGACGCGGAAACGATGCGCAAAGAAATCAAAAAACTTACACAAAAAATGCACAAGGCGGCCGAGAATCTTGATTTTGAAACGGCGGCCGAAATTCGTGATACAATTCACAAAATGGAAGATGATTTGTTATTATTGGAGTAGGCAAATATGAAAACATTTATAACAAAAAATATTGACGAGACAAGAAACTGGGCGCGTGAATTTGCAAAAACTCTGCACCAGCCGATGACGGTCGCATTGCATGGCGATTTGGGTGTTGGAAAATCTGAAATTGCACGAACAATAATTCAAACGCTTTGTGGCGCGGATACGGTTGTGCCAAGTCCGACATTTACACTGGTTCAAACATATATTGCGGGAAAAACAAAAATCTCACATTTTGATTTATATAGAATATCAGATGTCGCAGAATTGGTTGAAATTGGCCTTGGGCATGCGGTGCAAAATGATATAACACTGATTGAATGGCCAGATATTGCATCTGATATGTTGCCCGCTGATACGGTACATATTGATATTACTGAATTAGATGACGGTCGAAAAATAACAATTAGGTAAAATTATTTTTTTAATAATGATTGAACCGCCAATGGAAAATCAGTTGCTTTGCCAAGGTATGAACCACTGACCAAAACATCGGCGCCCGCGTTCCAGCATAGTTTTGCAACATCATCGGTAATTCCACCATCAACAGATATTACAAACTTTAATCCATATTTTTTACGTGTTGCGGCAAGTGCGGTTATTTTCTTTAAAACACTTGCATCAAATTTCTGGCCCGCCGCGCCGGGCTGAACCGCCATAATCATTACTTCGTCCAAATCACGTAAAATGGTTTTTAATAATGATATCGGCGAATCGGGATTAAGGGCAATGCCAACGCGTCGCTTGGCCGCACGCACATTTTGAACTGCAACGCGAAGCCCCGCCGTATTAGTGGACAGTATGATTGTGTCGGCACCGGCATCAATTGTGCCACGTGCCCATTCGGTTGGTGCCTCGGTCATTAAATGAACATGCAGATGCCCATCCCATGATGCGCGAATTTGACGCAATTCATCAAGGCCGCCAGCAATGGTATCAACATACAGACCATCCATTATATCAACATGAATTGCATTTATTCCCGCAGATTTAAACATTGTATATGTTTCGGGAACCTTCATATCAAAGCACAAAGTGCTTGGCATAATTGGAACAATTTTTTGTTTTTGTTTGCGCTTTTTAATATGGAAAATATTGGATAATTTATCGGTAAAGCGTTGAATACGGGCGATGCGCGCCAAGTATTTCTTGCGGTGCGGTTCTTGGATATGCCATATATAGTCGGCCAATGCACGCACGACAACATCTTGGGTTCCAACATTTATTGGCAAGTCAAATGCATCCGACAACATATCAACCAAACCATCAATATTTGCGCCACCACCAGTCAAAATAATTCGTGTTGGTTTATACTTTTCAATTTGTGGTGTGACGTCTGTTTTTATTTGTTGAATTAAATCAGTGTAAAATGGAATTACAATATCATTAACATCCGCACAGGAAAATGCGTATGCGCTGTCCGCCGGGCTAAACCGTGCCATATCATTTGATTTAAGGTTTGCAACATTGCGTTTTATGCGTTCGGATTCAGAAAATGATATTGCCAGGTTCGTAGATATTGTGCTGGTTAAATCATTTCCGCCAATTGCAGGCGCATCGTACCATACCAAACCGCGTGGGGTCCAAATGGATACAGTCGTATTTTCGGCACCCATATCAATAAACATCATTGGTTCTTTGACATCATGAAATGCGCTGTGTAATAGAAAGTGTGGGGCATAAAATGCGGCGGGTTGAATATGTGCATGTCGTAACAATTCTTGAATCTTGCTCATATATTCACTGTCATAACATAACGCGGAAAATGCGGATACTAACTGTCTGTCGGTGTGGCCAATAGGTGATAACATATTCCGTATTTTTGGTGTATCATAACGCAACGGTATAATATGCATTGAATAAAAACCGTCTGGAATATCAATTTTACCAATCTGGGATTTTATATCCCCAGGTGTAATTTTATGTTCGTTTTGCCATACCGTATTTTGTGGTGATAGTTTAAATAATGATGGTCCAAAATTCCCAGTTATATATGCATTATCAAATCGCATGCCGATTTTTTGTTCCAATTCATCAATAACAGATTTTAATGCAAAAACCGTATCAAAATTATCTATGGAATAATATGCGCTGCGGTCAATGGTTGCATTACGTACGCGGTGCGCAATTCCACGGACACCACATGTGCCAATATCAAGACATAAAAATGCCGAATCTATCATATTCATTTTATCAAAATCCGTGCGGTATCCCGCATATCTATTACTTTGATATCTTTCTTTAAAATATTGTATTTATTATTCAACACCACCAAAGACGCGATTGCTGCGATTGGATCTTTGTTTTTATCTGAAATTTCCTTTTCTGGCAACATTACCGTAATGCCCCCGTTTGTAACAAGATTCCACCGGCGGTTATCTATGAATTCAAGATAATCAAGGTCTTTGATAAGATTCGTTGCCGCCTTGGTTATATCACCAATATCTTTTGGAACATTTCCGCGAAAAACAACAGTTCCCGGTGCCTTGTCTTCGGATGGCTTTTGAATTTTTTTGCCATCGGCGGAAAGTGGGTAATAATAATTACCTTCGTTCAATGCCGCAACCGCACGATAAAGGTGTATTTTTACAGATAAATTTCCGTTCGGTAATCGCCGAACCGCCGATTCGCGAACCCATGGTGTTGTAAGCAATCGTGCATTTACCAATTCAAGATTGACCGAATGTGTATTTGTTCCCGATGAAATTCCCGTTGCGGCCGCAATTGCGGTTAAATCCTGGGTTTCTGTATCGGCAGAAATATGTATATTTTTAACCTTGGCAATTGGGCCATATCCCATAAATGTCATAATGATTCGTGTTGCAAAGTATATTGCAAGCAATATAGCCACAATAAAATAAAGCCAAAACCACAGGTTACGTTTCATATCGCGTATTATATCATACTTTTATTGAATATGAAAGTTTTGATGCCAAATTTTTATACGGCACGTAATAAATACCCGCGTTTAAACATACATTTCCGGTATGAACCAACGGACTTGGACGTGGTGTTACGCGGAACAGACAGTAATGCGCGTTGGCCGACATCACGGTATTCGTTTGACTGAAAGGTTACCCACAGACCGTCCCAATCGGGCATACGGGCACTCTGATTCGGGGATAATAATTTTGCAAGACGCGAACGCGGCATATATGATGGTTGGGTTATTCCCAAACATGCTTTGTGGTCGCGAACAAATTGCTCGGTTGTGACTGATTCGTTTTCCCAATTTAAGATTGTGGCGTTATCTATGCTGCCCCCGTTGGGTGACGAACATGCGCAAAGTCCCAATATTCCAGCAAATAAAAATAATTTAAACATTCTCATGCTTTCTATTATAATTTAATTGCCTTTTGGTAGCAATAGTTTTTATAATGTATAAAAATACTGGGGGAAAAGAGATGGCATTAACAGTTGATAATTTTATTAAATTAGCGAATTTCTACAACAGCACTGCCAAGGTTATGTCTGCGATATGCGTTAACAAGGGCGGAATTGCGATGGAAAATTATGTTGGTCGTTTTTTTGCCGCGGATGTGTTAGAATTTGTTGTGGAATATGGCCAGCGTTTGCTAAAATCAGAAAAAGATGTTGATGCAAATGTGGTTGCTGTTGTTGAAAGGTTTCAGGCACAGTTTGAACATGTGCGCAGTTTGACAACACCATCACAAAAACCAATATATGAAATGACATTGGAAGAATTTGAAAAAGTAATGAATATATAACAACGGGTGATAAACATGAAGAAATTATTAAATTTTGTTTTAATTGCATTGGTGATGTTTGGGTGCGCCACAGGACCAAATGAAACCAATACAATTGAATATGATACCGTTCAGGTAATAGATAATTTAGTCATAGATGAAAATTCTGTGCCTATTTTTCCCAAGAAAGCGGCATTAACCACAGATACGGCGCGTCGCTTTTCGGTGGAATTACCACGTCGTTGCACGGTAGATTGGAATAATCAGTCGGTTGTATCTGTTGTACCCGAAGAAAAAATAGAAATGGTGCGCGTAGATAAAGGGGATGAATTACCTTCTGATTTAACGGTGTCAGATTATGAATTTAAAAAGCAAAGTGTTCCATCCGCATTAAATAAATTATTAGAAGGAACAGATATTGCCGTTGTGGAGCAAGAGCACGTCATAGAAAAAGTTTCTGGGTCAATTGCATCAGGTAATTTATCAGACGCCATAGATTTAATTGCGCGTTTGGGACGTGTTTATTACACATATGATGCGGCGCTTGGCGAAATCAAATTATTTAATCGCGCAAAATGGTTAATCAAGATGCCACATAATGATACAATTGTTATGGCGTTGCTTGATGCGATGCATGGTGCGGATGTGCGTAATCTGATTGTTGATTGGGCGGATAATACATTGATATTTGAGGGTAATTTTCAAACAGAACGCGAGGTTACACGTATAATTTCCGATATATCTTCCAAGAAATATGTGATGTCATGGGATATGGATGTTTATCGTGTGTATCCACGGACAGATAATCCAATTATTTGGATGAATTTGTTACCAGCGTTTGGGGAAAAGAATATCAAGATGTCTATTCCGGGGGTTGTGGGACGTACATTGGTTGTTGGTCCGGAAATAAACACCAAAACATTACAGGAATTTTTGTCGCAACAGGCAAATGTGGTATTGGTATCTCAGGGGCATTTTGTTGTTCCGGATGGGTGGCAATCACGGTTTGATATTGGACAATGCAGTAAAGAAGAAAGATTGGAAACAGACCTGATTATTGGTGCATCTGCGAAGTATAGCGATTTTGCGGGTCGTAAAAAAATAGATGCGAAAATTGTATTGCGGACAAGCAATGGTGAACTTTCTTCGTTTGCGATTCCGTCCAGTGTTGGTGACAATTATATTATAATTGGTATTCCAACGCATTCGTTTGTAACAACCCCAGAAACATTGATTAGTCCATTCGCAGAATTGGTTGTGTTTATGTCGCCGCGTATAGTGTCTATTGTTAATCCAGAAGATATGGACGATGCGCCATTGACGGGGGATGCGTTGCGGAATTACTTGCGCCAGTAATATTGTATGATAAAATAGAAGTGAACGATGTTTACAAAACTAGAAAGAAAAATTGCATTTAGGTATTTGGCCGCCAAAAGACGTGGTTTTGGCTCGGTGGTGTCGTGGGTTTCACTAATAGGTATAATGTTGGGTGTGGCAACATTGATTGTTGTAATGTCGGTAATGGGTGGCTTTCACGATACATTATTATCACGAATCGTTGGGATGAACGGCCATGTTGTTGTTTATCATCAGGATGGTGCAATTGCAGATTACGATTTTCTTATTAGCAAAATGCGCGAAAGCAAAAAAATTGCGAATGCGGTAACTTCTATTGTGCCAATTGCCGAAGGGCAGGTTATGGTGACCGCAGATGGCAATAATTCGGGTGCGATGGTTCGCGGAATTCGTATGTCTGATTTGGCGGAAAAAACAACAACTGGAACGCGCGTATACGGCAAGAAACTAACAGAAATTCGTGATGGTGAATTGGTGGTTGGTGCAACATTGGCGCGTAAACTTAGTGTTGGACGTGGTGATAATATATCATTGGTTTCGGCAAATGGTGCGACACCAACCGCATTTGGTACAATGCCAAGAATTATGTCATATCCAGTTGAAGCATCGTTCTTTATGGGAATGTATGAATATGATTCTGGTTATGTGTTTATGCCACTGGAAACGGCACAGAAATATTTGAATATTGGGAATTCGGTAACACACATAGATTTATTCTTAAAAGATGTAGAAAATACAGATTCGGTTCGCGATGCATTGATTTCTGTATTGCCTGATGGATATGTTGTGCGTGATTGGCGCGATTTGAATCGTGGATTTGTTGGTGCGCTACAGGTTGAATCAAATGTTATGTTTTTGATTCTGATGTTAATAGTTATTGTCGCGGCATTTAACATTGTTTCGTCACTTGTTATGTTGGTCAAAGATAAATCGCGTGATATTGCGGTGTTGCGGACATTTGGGGTTTCGCGTCGTTCAATGATGCGTATATTTATTTTGTCGGGAACAAGTATTGGTATTATCGGTGCGATATTTGGAACGGCATTGGGGGTTGTTGTCGCAATTTATATTGAACCGATACGTAAATTTTTCCAATGGGTAACGGGACGTGATTTGTTCCCAGCAGAACTATATTATTTATCAGAGTTGCCATCGCGTCTTGAACCAATAACTGTAATTGGTATCGCAGTTATTGCGATAGCATTGGCATTCTTGGCAACAATTTATCCAGCATGGAAGGCCGCAAACACTGATCCAGTAGAGGTGTTGCGAAATGAATAAAGAATTGGATAAATCAATTGAAATAAAATTAGCAGAAATTGCGTTAGAGCATTCATATGCCTATGGCAGAGAATGGGATTCGTCCGCAAAAGATTTGGAACAACAATTAAATAAAATCGGTATTAATAATATAAAATTATTTCACAAATATAAAATGCCGGATAATGTGACACAGGCAGATTATATGAAAAAGATTGCACTGTATGGTTTTTTTGCTGATTTTGAAATGCTTAATGCAGATGATAGGTGGGGATTTCAAACAGAGTTTAAAAATTATATTCCAGATGAAAAAACAAGATTACATGTTATTGATTATATAAAATCAAAAAGTAAAAGTTATGATGAAAAATTATCAGATGAATATGAAAATATAATTAAATTAAATCCGGAATTGCCAAATGTGCAAAATAAACGCAATGATGTTCTGTATGGGGCAATATTTGGATTTGCCCCAGAAGAAATAGAATATTATTGTCGTGGCCGTTTCCAACAGGGTATTAATATAGATGCGGCGTTAGATAGAGAACAAGAATTGTCCGATAAAATCAAGGGATATGGAATTCGGGTTGGATATGTGCTGGCGCCAGAAACAGCAAAAAAGATAATTTCTGTACTGGAAAAAAAGAAACAAAGTGTTATTATGGATAAAGATGGAAGGGAAATAAAGTAATGGCATCTATATTAAATTCTTTATCGCGGGCAAAGCAGGGCGAAGTCGTCCTGTCGGTGCGTGATATAAAAAAGACATTTATAGAAGGTGGCCAGCCGTTACATATTTTAACTGGTGGTGGGTTTGATTTGCACCGTGGCGAAATTGTCGCACTTGTTGGCCCATCTGGTTCTGGAAAATCAACTTTGTTGCAATGCGTTGGATTATTGGATAAACCATCAGGGGGCAGTATTTTGGTTTCAGGAACCCCAGTGCATACAATGAACGATGAAATGCGTACAATGATTCGTCGTCGCAAAATGGGATTTGTATATCAGCGTCATAATTTATTGTCTGATTTTACGGCGGTGGAAAATGTTATGTTGCCGATGTTGGCATCGGGTGTCGCCGAAGATGTGGCGGTTGCGCGCGCAATGAAATTATTAAAGGCCGCAAATGTTGCGCATCGTGCATCGCATTTACCGGGGCAAATGTCTGGGGGTGAACAACAGCGCACCGCGGTTGCGCGTGCATTGGCAAATATGCCAGATATTTTGTTGGCCGATGAACCCACGGGCAGTTTGGATCCAAATCATGCGGTCGCGGTATTTGAATTGTTGCTTGATTTGGTGCGCAAGAATAAAATGGCGATGCTGTTTGTGACGCATGATATGTCATTGGCGAATCGCGCAGATAGACGCATAACAATTAAAAACGGTGTCGTTAAATAATTGAAATAAAACGGGGGGGAGAAAAATGAAGAACAATACTAAATCCTGTGAAACATGTTATATTTGTACGCGCAAACATAAAATTGTCGCATGGCTTGCACTGTGTGGCATATTTTTGTGCGGGATGATGATTGGTGGCACCTTTTTGGGCAATAAACATGCAAATGCAGAAGGCCCCGAAAAAGCAGGTTTGGTTGAACATGTAAAACATGCGGTTGAATCCAAGGAAACAGTGACACCATGTGAAATGCGCGAAAGGGCGTTGATGGCGAACTTGGTAACGGATATTAATGATGCGCGATATGATGCCGCAGATTCGCACAAATGGAATGCGGAAATTTACGAAAAATTGGTTGTTAGTGGATGCCCAGAAAATAGAGATAAAAATAAAGAACTGGCTCAGGCAGAAATGAGTGTGTTTTATGTATTGCGTAAAGATGATGTAAATACGAGTGAACCTTGTAAGATAATAGAATCTACATTACTGGAACGACTTGAAAATTGTGATGACTGCCATTTACACAATGCCGAGATATATTCAAAAATGGTTGAAAATGGATGCCCAGAAAATCAGCAGAAATATGCCCAAAAAGCACTGGATGAATTACAAATTGCCGAAGGGGTGCGTATAAATGATTCTGATATTGACAAGAATGAGATTCGCACCAAAGTAAATACATATAAGAAATTGCATATGCAAAACGAGGCAAAAAAGTATATAAACAAAGTTGAAAAACTTATAAACCCTGGTGTTGATTTTATTATGGAACTGCAAAGGGTTATAGAAGAATAATATAGGAACCAAGGTGTACAAGATGAATATAAAAATCTTAGGGCTTTTGGGAATATTGGCAATTGCGACAGTCCCGTATGCGTCGTATATGGCGATTGCCGAAGAACTTGAAGAAGTTGATGAAGATTTTGATGAGTTTTTTGAATTTGACGATGATGCTGAAGACGAAGAAGATGATACAGCAGAAGTGGTAGAAGAAGAGGTTGCTGTAACCACGGAAACGCGTACTGTTAAAGCACGTGAAACATGTGCCGATATAAACAAACGTGTTAACGAATTGCGTGCCGATGTTGCGGCGCATCCAGAACTTAAAGAAGAATTGGATGCATTATTGGTACGGCAACGGCAATGTGCGCCACGTGCGAATCGTCGGCCTGTGCGTAATTACGATAACATAAATCCGCTTGTTACAATTGATGTCGCACCAATAGAAGAAGTTGCACCAGAACCTGTAGAGGTTGCACCATCTAAAAAGCCAGAGGAACAGAAAACCCAGGCTGAAATAGAAGCGGAGCAGGCAGAACAGTTGCGCCAGGCAGAAGAAAATCGTGCCAAGGGTTTGTGTAGCGATGGCGCAAAGCCAAATAAATATGGTTGCTGTGCAGGGGAAAAGTTCAAAGAAGTTTCGCAGATGGTTTTCGCATGTTGTCCCAAGGATGGCGCGGGTGATTGTCATGAACCATTAAAGAAAATTTAACTATAAAGGAATAATGAAATGCAAATAGTGTCAAATGTATCAAAACTGATGGTGTTCTTTGGTTTCGGTTGTATCGCGATTATGTCGTTGGGTCTGTGGATATTACCAATGTGGTTTGGTATCCATTTGGGCTGGCAGATGAGTATAGAAGCCGGTATTTTGATGATGGTAACATTTATTTGCGTTCTGGCAATCGGCATGATATGCTTGGTAAAGTCAGAAAAGAAATAAAGATATATGCCAAATGAAATAAAATTTTGTTTACCGGTTGGTGAATACTATTTCCTTAGTCCGCTGTCGGCATTTCCGATAAAGATGGTCGTTGATGGACAGGAATATGTGTTCCCAACCGTTGAACATTATTATCAGGCAATGAAATTTTATGCGAACGATTCGCGTTTTTGTCATATTATAAATTTAGAAAATCCTGATGATGCGCGGCTGTTAACAAAAACACCTGAATACAAGGTAAACCGCCGTATAGGATTTGATGATATGAAATTTGATATTATGGAAAAAGGATTGCGTGCAAAGTTTAATCAAAACAAAGATGCCGCAAAATTATTATTAACCACGGGTGATGCAATATTGATTAAATCATGTGCCGTTTGTTATAAATGTGGTTTTGGACGTGGTGGAAATAACCGTATGGGCCAAATGTTAATGAAAATTCGCAGTGAATTAAAGTCGTCTATACATTAGATTTTGTGGCCTTGACTTAAATTCAAGGTATTTGTAGATGTTATATCTTGAACAAAATTTTCCAATGATTTATTAAGAATGCCATCATTTTGACTGTGCGGATATCTATAGGCAATAGCAGAAAGATATGCCAAATCAACATCACGGATGTCTATTTTTATATCAGATATCTTATTGTATTCTTCTATGACACGGCGGGTCAGGTCGCGGTGAATAAATGATAATTTATAAAAATCCAAAAAGCATGGGCGAACACTGGTGTCGCCAAAATCAAAAATACCTATTAAATCTTTCGTTTTTGGATTTAATGCCATATTGCGACCATGCAGGTCAAAATGACATAAGCGTTCTGGATAATTTGTATTTAAATTTAATGCTTTATATTTCTGTAATATTGGTGCAGGTATTTTTTTGCCAAGTGTGTCCAAATCGTGTACTTTCATTTGCGCAATTACAAAATCTGTTGTTGATTTACCAGATGTATTTGGCAATTTGCAAGTATGCATAGCATGCATGAATACAGCAATTTTTTTAGCGAGATTTGATTTCTGTGTTTCGTTTAATTCATGATAATTGTGCGGCAATAGGGTTTGTCCAACGATTGCCTGATGCCATATAAATGGGTACGTGTCGTGTGGTGTATAATGTGTTTCTGGAATTGCCAGACCACTTTGTTCAGATATATGTTGCGTATTTAGGAATTGCAACATTTCGCTTTCTTGCAATATTTTGTTTAATATTGGTTCTGTATTTGGAAAACGAACCGCATATTCTGTGCCATCAGTATCAATGCATCGCAATGCAAATGAAGAACCCCCGTCACAGTATGGTTCAACAATTTTTGCGTTAAATGGAACCTGTCCCGATTTATATGCATCGGCTAGTATCTTTTTTGCAGTTTCAATATCTGGTCTTTGGATAGGCATTATTTTTTTAGAACAGTTCTTTTACCTTCTTGGTTGGGGGCGGATACGATGCCAGTAGCCTCCATTTTTTCCATATAATCAGCAGCTGTGTTATAGCTAATATTCAACATGCGTTGAATGTATGATATTGATGGATTGTTATTCTTTACGACTAAATCTACGGCCGTGGCATAGAAATCTTGACCTGCCATGTTTATTTCCCCTTTTTGATAAATTTTAGTACAAAAATGGTATAAAGTAAATATGAAACAGAAAATTTATTTGTGTCAAATTCGCAATCCAAATCAATCGCATGCTTTTGACCAAAGTGTAGAATTATGATATAATTCCTGATAGTTAATAAGAGAGAGAATAAATGCGTCTGCCCCGTGGTTCTTGGGTTTTAATTGTGTTTTCTATATTAAATCAATTGACCGGCATGTTTGTTGGGGCATTTTTGGTCGCATATATAATGCGTTTGGTGACAAATGATATAACTGCGGTATCTACATTTAAGTTGATGGAATATTTTGCGCTAATGATTGGAAGTTTTGCCGCATCATATTTTTGTAAAAGGTATAACAAAGTATTTGTGTTTGGTATTCATTTGGTCGCATACGCAATTCTTATGATGGCATTGGTGGTGCTTGGGGATACGGTTATAGACCAATTATTTATGGTTGGTATAATGTATGGTATTGCCGAGAGTTTGTATCATTTTCCATATAACATGATAGTGGCCGAAAAAATCGCACCAAGCAAGATGGCGAAATTTAATAGTATAAAGGGTGTGTGGCAAAATGCCAGCAAAGTTATTATACCGACACTATTGGGTATATTTATTACATTTGGAACATTTGTAGAAGTGGCCCAGGTTATGGTAATCATTATATGTATGGAATTTGGACTGCTGTTTATGATTCGTGAGGTACATAAAACAGATAAAGAACCATTGGAATTGCGTGGGTTTATGCATAGGGTTTCCCGATGCCCAATAATTCGTAATATGTTATTTGCCGAATGTCTGCGTGGAATGACAAATTTAATAGATACAATTGTGACCATGTATACGATATACATTTTCCATACAGATTTAAACCTTGGTATTTGTACAACGATATTTGCGATTTGTACGGTATTTATATCTTGGTTATACAGTCGGTACACACAACGTAGACATTTTAGATTTGTTATGCATATGTGTGTGTTGGCGATGGTTGCGGGAATATGTGTTTTTGTTGCCGCACCCAGTCAAATAACATTTTTAATTTATTGTTTTATGGTTGCGACCGCGATGAATATACTGTGTTATATATGTGAAACTATTATGTTTAATGTTGTTCAATCACCGGTGGTTGCGGCCAAGTATAAATCGGAATATATGGCATCACGTGAAATGGCGTTGGGGTTGGGACGCTGGCTTGTATTGCTTATGTTGCTGTATATAGGGGTGTTTGGGGGCATAGAAATATTACGGTGGTCATTGTTGGTAATGGGTGGTGCACTGGTGTTGGCCACAAGAATAAGTTTTAATATATCGTCAAAATTGGCAAAAATGTCATAATTTGGCGATGGTGCTATACGGGGAAAACTATGGATTTTATAGATAAAATTCTAAATCAAAAAATAATATCGGAATATAATCATTCCAATTATATTGATAGCATAGATGGAAAAAATTCATTTCATATGGATTGCAGTGGGTTTGTATATTGGTGTCTGTTTCAAATGGGGTATCGTCGGGCATTGGTGGAATTACGACATTTTTTGCGGGCAAATGATTTTATTAAGATAAACAGATTTTTCTGTCAGGATTTTTATTTCGTTTATAATAATCGCGAGAATTTTAAATATTGGCATTTCTTGTTGGAACCAGTGCCGCGGTGTATTTGTGTTGTGGTGTTTCCCGATGGGGCGGGGCACTGTATGTTCGTTGACAAGGTATTAAATAACGATGATGAAAATATGGAATTGCGTGTAATCGATTCAACACGGTATCCGCACTATAATGATACGCGCGGCGAACACGATACAGGAATAGGTTGTGGAAATATAAAAATTGTGCACAAAGATGGCGAATTGTTTTATGATGCGGGGAATACGGCATTGCCACCGCGCAAGGCGGAAGTGTATTTTGTGATGCCAGTAAAATAGTTTTTTAAAATATGACCATGATGCGCAGTTGAGAAGTTGCAATTTTTATGGTATCATCATTATAACAATGATAATCGGAGTATACCAATGGCAGAATTAATAGTTCATGGGGTTGTAATTGGTCAGGAAATTTCAAAGTGCAGTGATCTTGGGCGTGCGCTTTGTGAAGGTTTTTATACATCAGATACAGGAATAAAAAAAGATATTAAACGTCTTGTTGGAAATAATATAGCATATAGTTATCTTATCTATGGGGAACAAAATCGGCCATTTCAGGGGTATCAGGGACGATCAGGGTCATATTTTGGGATGACAATAATTTTCAAAGACAAACAGGTGGAAAATCCAGAGACGATATTTAAGGTTCTGGAATCAGTGTATAAGTGGTATGTAAAAGACAAGGTTATCAAAGAATATCCATCGGGGGCAAGGCGGTGGATTTACCCGACTCTTAGTGACCCAGATGATAAAGTTGCGAATTACATTGGCAGATGTGTTCAACAGGTATTACAGGCAAATCCAAATTTGGTAAAGTATCAACCATTGCCACCACTGCAACAACAGCAGGGTCGTGATATAACGAACCGATAAATTCATTATATTGTTATGCTTATTTGGCGATTATGTCTGATGCGAACAAGGCCGAAAATGGTTTTGCGAATTTGTGGGAAAAATATAAAAAATCGGTTTGATATATCTGCATTGATTTTTATGTAAATTATGCTATAAAACAACTATAAGTATCGGGAGTGTGAGAGTAAAAGTAAGGTCGCATAATAATGTCTGAATTTGTAAATATCCCGCATTGTGAATTTATCATAAACGATTGGTATTGTGGTTCCCATATGGATTTATATGGTTTGTTTGGCGACCACGAGATGTGTAATATCAATGGGTACAGTATATGTCCGGCGGCGGACCAAGCCCGTTCTGATCGTACCATGGGCCGTCGGTATACATTGGCCGAAAAGTACAATATACCCGTGGCCAATGCATGTGTTGATTATTGGAAACTGGAAGAACAGTTAGGCGGTCGCACGGAAAAATCGTTGATTCGTCCGATAGATGATTTTTTTGTGGTTATTAATGCAGACAATACTTTGACGATTTGGGATCATAACTTGAATTATCAAAATAAAGATAAAGTAGGCAAAATGCTGTATCGTCCAGTTGCCAAATTAGATTATATGCTATTTTTGAATACCGTTGATTTTAAATGCGATGAATATACAGATGCAAAAATTAAGAAATTTAAATTTGATTCGGATACCGATGATTATATGGCCAAAAAAAGATTAACACAGCGAACATTTAATCACATTGATGGGAAAAAAGATGTTTTGTGTTTTAGTGTGCTGTTTAAGACAGGTGTACATAAATTTACAATATTGTATCATTATTATCCTGCTGATTTTTGTTTGTACGAAGTTTATGCCAATAAATGTAATTATGATCCAAAGTATAAATCAGGGTATTATGCTGATTTAAAACATGGTTATTGCGATGTTCCGGCATCCCTGTTGAATCAGGAAGGTAAGCACAAATTAAAAATAAACAGTATATTTTCATGGCAATATGAATTAGAACAAGAATTAAGAAAGGTAAAACGCGCGCATGCATTACACTTTAACAGAATGTATGGCCGCAAAAAATAAAGGAAGGGAAATGAATATTGTTTTTTGCCATGGTGCGATGGGGCCGAAATATGAATGGAATACGCGGACCTATGATGCAAATGCATGTTGGGCAGATTGGTTACAATTTTTCGTTGAACTGGAACACGATGTAATTATGCAGCGGCCGTATTTCCCACATGCACACGTATTGTTTATGAAATATGACGAATGGGAAAAAATAATGAATAGCCAAGATATTAATGCCGACACCGTTTTAATTGGACATTCGGCGGGTGGCGGTTTTGTTTTGAAATATCTGTCAAAACACCCAGAATTAAAAGTTCGCCAAGTTGTTTTGGTTGCCCCATATATTGATGCGGAAGATTTCCAACCATTTGGATTTTATCATGATATAAATTTAAGTAATGATTTGGTTGCCCAGACAGAGCAGGGTATAGATCTGATGATTTCTGATGATGATGCACCGTATATCAACAGCAGTTTTGATAAAATAACAAAAAATATTCCGGATATTCGCGTTCATAAGTTTTCGGGACGCGGACATTTTACCGGTGCCGAATTACCCGAAATCATGCCGATTATAAAGTGGAATTAAGATAAAATATCATTTTTTACCCTTTGTGGCTGGTGGAAACGATGTGTGTTTATGATCAATTGTCTTGACAAATATAAATTTTAGTGTATTTTATGATTGTAATAGGCAAAAAATATGAATCAAATACACACGCCGATAAAATTTACTGTGCACTTTTTTTTAACAACGTATTGTAATGCGTTTTGCCAGCATTGCCTTATGTCTGCGGGGCCACATCAACCAAAAAATTTTATGAAGCTTTCAGATATTTTGTTTTATTTTGATCAATTTGACCAAGAACCAAACTTTAGCCGTTCTATTGGGTTCAATGGTGGGGAAGTTATGACCGCGTACAAGCATTATTCTGCAGATTATATACCAAATTTGATTCAAGAGTGTGTAAATAGAAATTATAGATTAGATATTAGAACAAATTCTTTGTGGACCGAAGATAATACAATCAATTCAATCGTGTGGGAAAGTTTGGATAATATAGATTTTTCAAATTATAAGAAGAAAATAAAATTTTCGTTATCTGTTGATAAGTTTCATTCTAATGAAGATGCAAATATGAAGTTAATATCACGGATATGTAATTCTGAATTACGGGAATATTTTGATTTTGATGCGTACGTTATTCCTGATAATCCAAATGATGAGGATAGTTATAAAATTTATGATAGGTTGAATAATTTGTTTTGTAAGTTGGCAAAAAATGGGGTTAAACTTTCAGATATGGCGTTGTCCGATGTCCCGACAAGATATAATTTTGGCCTTTATGTGAATGATATTCCGTTTTTGATAGAAACGCATAATTTTGGCAGTTGGGGACGTGCACGCGAATTTGGTATTGGCGCCCAAGATACGACAGAAGAACATATAGAATCTCATTTCAGAATTATACACTCTGATAATGCTTCAAATTCTTTGGATGTAAAAAATTGTGTAAAACCATCAAAAGAAAGCATTAACATTATATTTTCACTGGATGATGGTGGCACTGCAGATTTTATGGTTCCGGTAGAAAAGTTAACGCCTGGGATACCTTTTTATAGTGATGGTAAATGCAAACCATGGATTCAGCTTTATTCAGAAATGGTTGATTATTTACCAAAAAGATTAGAGATATTATCAAAACAATGTCCAAATATTACGCAAGAATCGGTCAGATTGCCATATCTGTTACAAAAACTTGGATATGAAAAATAGTTGCTTTTTTGTATAAATTTGGTTGTGGCTCACTCAATTCCCACGCTCATGCTAAAGCAAAGCTGTGGCGCCCCTATGATGATTTCTCTATGCTCTTTACTTGTGAAATCTACTTGGATTCGAATCGGAAACATTTTGCTGATGAATAACAATAGTCGCATTTTAATAAAATGTATGGTCCAAAATGGTATTAGTTTTGGTTGTTAAAACCCAATTTTTTGCGGTTGATAACGTCAGTAGATTTTTTCCTATTATGGAAAAACAAATCTTGAAAAAACATTAGAAACCTAATATATACAGGCCGTTTTTTATACGTATACCATAAAATTACAGATTTATAATACAATATTCCTAGGGCGGTGCGATTATCTTATTGTTTATATGATATTTTTTCTGCGCTGGTTGATGTGATTTATGCTCCTTTTGTACCTTTTTTTAGATGTCTGATATATAAAAACAGGATAAAACAAATTTCCTGAGAATGAATATAATGTAGATAGTGTTACAACAAAAGGAGTTAAAAATGACGCATCAAGATATATGGCAGGCAATAGATAAATTCGCGTTTCAACATAACATGTCTTGTTCTGGGTTGGCAAGATTTTCTGGTTTGGATGCGACAACATTTAACAAGAGTAAACGTTGGTCAAAGTATGGCCAACCAAGGTGGCCTTCGACAAACAGTATTGCAAAAATATTAAATTCTACGGGGAAAAAGCTGGAAGATTTTGTAAAATGTATCTGCGATTAAATATTTTTGTTTACAAAAATGTTTGGCTATATAATATAGAAGTATGTCAACATTAAAATCAAAGATAATTTTATTAAAAGAATTGCTTGCGTTAAAGGAGGTAGTTGATAAGGGTAGTATTCAAGTCGCCGCCAGTGAAAACGGCATCAAGAGTTCTAATTTATCGCAATTGGTCAAAAATTTAGAAGACAGATTTAATACTAAACTTATCAACCGCAGTTTTGATGGCAGCCAACCAACAAATTCTGCTCAGCTTATATATAGTGATATCTGTGCCATAGAAGAATTACTTAATAAAATTGCAGAAAATTTTGTTGATATAAATTCTTTGTCTGGTTCTATGTCTGTATGGACGGAAGAGGGATTATTTGGCAGTTTTATAATGAAAGATTTATCTGAATTTTATGCTAAATATCCAAAAATCCGTTTGGAATTACTGATGAGAAAAGAGCCAGATATATCAAATATGGACATTTTGATTATTAAACCAAAATTGCATACAAACATTCATGGAACGGTATTATTTAAATTTAAAACGCATTTGAAATTTTATACCAGTAAGAAATACTTATCCACACATGGTGCCCCCAAAAACATAAATGATTTGCTTGAAAACCATGATTTGTGCATGGTTTATCGTTATATGAATTTGCCAGAATATCAAAGTATTATAAAACGTGCAAAACATTTAAATACGATCTCTGATTCATTGGCGCTAATATATCGTTTGGTTAATGATGGTGATGGTATCACAGTTTTCCCATCATGGTTTGAAGAAAGCAGTAAAAATCTTGTTTGTATAGATGGATTAAATTTTGAATATGAAATGGAAACTCAGTGTGTTTGCAGAACTGAAATTGCAGAAACACCAAAAGTGTTGGCTTTTGTGGATTTCTTTATAAATTTTTGCAAAGGACACAACGTTCCTATTGACATATATTACTAATTACTTCAGTTTTATTGTATTAAAAATGCCCTTGCGGGCATTTTGTTAACTGTGGTTGGGGCGCACGGATTCGAACCATGATAAAGAGAACCAAAATCTCTTGTCCTACCATTAGACGACACCCCAAAAAGCACCTTGATTATAGTCAGATTTTGCTTTTTTGCAATAATAAAATGAAAAAATTTGATTTTTGGACTTGAAATTCTAATCATTAAAAATTATAATAATTGCCGCTTTTAATAATATATCAAAAGTATAGGGGGCAAACATGATTCATAAAGAATTAGTAAGTTTGTTAGAAAAAAATATTATTTTGTTTACAAAATTGTCCGAACGGATAAATCGTGCCCAGATAGATTTTGGCGCGTATTCACGTGCCCAGGTGCAATTATTGGTACGCCTGTATATAGGTGGTCGTTCACGGTTAAAAGATTTGGCGGCACGCGAATTTGTGCCGGCCCCAAACCTGTGTGCCGCATTTCGCAAGATGGAACGTGATGGAATTGTTTCGCGTGTGGTTGATGAAAACGATCGTCGTAATACGTGGTATTCGGTTACAGAGCAGGGGGCCAAACTGGCAACACAATTTATAGATATGTTTCATCAGGCAATAGCGGCTATTTTTAAAGATATTGATAAAAATGATGAGGCAAAGTTGGTGGAATCTTTTAAGACGATGAATGGTATTTTGGCAAAGATGGAGAATAAAAATGCGTAGGTTGTTGTGTGGTGTTTTTGCGCTATATGGCTGTTTCTGCTGTATGCAGGGTTTTGCAATGGATTTGTCGTTAAATGATGCGGTGCAAAAAATTCTTGCCGAATCTAATGATTTAAAAAAGGCGGATGCCAATTTAAAAAAGGCCCAGGCATCGTTGGATGTCGCGAATTCTTCACGTTGGTTTAGTATTGAAGGAACGGCGACTTATATGAACCTGGTGAATGTGGAAAAGCCATTTGATTCATATAATGTAAAATTACCACCAGAAATTGGAGGGCTGATTCCGCCATTGGCGGGGATTACAAATATAGATGTTCCCGATAATATATTTATGGCGGGTGTCACCATAACACAGCCAATCTATACTTTTGGTAAGATCGGAAACGCGGTGGACAGTGTTCGCAGTGCTATTAAAATGAGTGAATTCAGCAAGGAAATGGTTCGGCGCGAGGTTGAATATGCCGCAACAGATATGTATTGGACCGCCAAAATGACCGATGAAATAGTCAAAATTGCCAAGAAAGATTTGGATAATACGATTTCGGCAAAAAAGAAATTGTCGGGGGCAGGGCGCGCAAACCGCAGTAATTTGGTTAAGATTGAATCTGATATCGCAACCAAGGAAATAAACCTGTCGGATGCAGAATTTAATCGTGATACCGCACACAGAATGCTAAAGATACTGGCGGGCATAGATATAGATGAACCGTTAAATCTGACAGATAGTTTCCCACAAGAATTTTCAAAAATGGAAAACAAAAAATTGACCGATACACCCGAATGGCAGGTATTAAGTCAACAGGTTAAAATGTATGAAGCCAAGGCGTCTTCGCAACGAGCGGGTGGATATCCAACGCTGGCGGCGGTTGGCGCATATGACTATGTCACCATGGATCAAGATTTTAAGAATATGTTTAATGACAAAGCCACCCAATCCGCATATTTGGGGTTGGCATTAAAAGTCCCAATCTTTAGTGGCGGTGTAAACCGTGCCAATGCGGCGGTTGATGTTATGAATGCCGAAGCCGCACGCCAAGATTTAGATAAATCAAAAAAGATTACATCTGAAAAATATTCCAATGCTATCCAGCAATACAATCATCTGTGCGACAACCTAAAAGGGTTGGAAAATGCGCGTAATTTAGCGGCCAAGGCATACGGCTTTTCGCGTGATCGTTTTGCCGCAGGGCAAACATCCGCGGTTGAATTGGCAGATGTGTCATCGGGGTTGTATCAATTGGATATGGCGCTGTTGAACGCAAAATATAAAATATTAATGTCGGCAGAATCTGTTAAAAAATTGGGTGAATAATCATGAAAATATTTGGAAAAAATTATGATGATAAAAAAATAAAAAAAATCGTCTATACGGCGGTTTTTGTGCTAATTGCGCTATGGTTTGTGTATCGTTTTGTTATGGTTGCCATAGAATCCAGAATGGAAGTATTCAATCCAATACGAATTGCACAATCGGACGGTGTATCGATTGAAACCATGGTTGCAAAACGCCAAGATGATTTCATAAAAATCCCAATTGATATAAAAAATAATCGTGCATATGTTTCGGGTGATTATCGGGCAAATCTAAAATCTGGTCAGAAGATAGAAGATGGTGAGATTGTATCGGTATCGTCATCTATTGATTTGGATACAGGAATGCATGTTGTGCGGACACGTGGGGTTGGTGATGGGGTGCGCTATGTTTCAATTAAAAAGAACGGATATTTTGTTCCGTTGTATGCGGTGCGTGATGGTGCGGTTATGGTCGTAAATGGCGATGTGGCGGCCATGCGCAGTGTGACCATTGTGGCCAAAGATTCCGAATATGCATGCATCGTTGGTGAATTACAAGATGGTGATGTAATCATATTGTCCAAGGTCACCGCAGGTCAAAAAATAAACGTCAAATAAAGTGGGGGATTTGTAATGTTAAAGTTCTTTGTAAAGCGTCCTGTTACAACAGTTATGTTTGTTTTGTTGTTTGTTGTGTTGGGTTTTGTTGCATACCCACGTATGAATGTTGAACGGACGCCGGCGTTGGATTTTCCAATGGTTACGGCGACGTTTATTTATCCAGGGGCGGCCCCATCGGAAATAGAATCGCAGGTTATTAAAAAGGCCGAAGACGCAATGTCCCAGGTTCCAGAACTTAAAAAACTGACATCCCATGCATATGAAAATAGCGGATATGTGATGGCAGAATTTAATTTGGGAGTAAATGTTAATGACAAGGCAAGTGAAGTTAAATCAAAAATAGATGCGCTTGCGTCGGAATTCCCAACAGATTTAAAACAGCCAGTTATTGAAAAATTAAATCCATTACAGACATCTGTGGTTGATATCGCATTAAGTGGTTCATCATTGCGCGACCTGCAAGAATATGCGGATAATATATTGGCAAATAAATTAACATCGCTAAATGGTGTGGCCAGTGTATCTATCTTTGGTGGTGAAAAGCGTGCGATTCGTGTTGCATTAAATCCACAAACCATGGCGGCGTATGGGGTTACAATGACAGATGTTATTACGGCGATGGGAACAAATAATTTAAATGTCCCAGGCGGTAAAATAGAATTTGGACCCGATTCGTCAAATGTGCGTTTTATTGGTGAATTCGCATCGGTTGATGCAATTAAAGAACTGCATATTACGACCGGTGAAGGTCAAAATTTTAAATTATCAGATATTGCAACGGTTACCGATTCGGCGCGTGATTTAGATACGGGGGCGCGGTTTAATGGTAATCCGGTTGTTATTGCGTCTGTGATAAAGGCAACAGATGGAAACGCGGTTAAAATATCGCGCGATTTACAAAAAAATTTACCGACGTTTCAGGCAGATTTGAACGCGCATGTCCCAGGTGCCACAATGGAGGTAATTTCGGATTCATCCATAGTAGTTTCTAATGAGACATCAAATACTATAAACGGAATTATTCTTGGTGTTATATTTACGATTATTGTGTTACTTGCGTTTACAAGAAATTGGCGTTCAACGATTATTGCGGGCGTCGTGATACCGGCGTCTTTGATTGCGGGTTTATTCTTTGTTGATGCCAATGGGTTTACAATTAACGCGATGACATTGTTGGCGTATTCATCGGCGTTGGGGACATTGGTGTCAAACGCAATTATTTTGATAGAAGCTGCATTGCAAGAAATGCGCGCGGGGAAAACGGCCGAAGATGCCGCCATAGACGGCACAAAACGTGTTGCGGTTTCGGTGTTGGCCGGTGTTGGAACAAATGTTGTGGTGTTTTTGCCGTTGGCGTTTATGGGCGGAATTGTTGGTAAGTTTATGATGCAATTTGGTATGACGGTTGTATATCTGACATTATTATCTTTGGTGTTTTCGTTTACATTGACCCCGATGATGATTGCCAAAATTTTGCGTATTGTTAAGGTTAAAAAGGTCGCAAAAGTTGAAGAAAAAAAACGAAATTGGTTAAATAAATGGTTCGCATTTCAATATAAACATTCGGGCCGTGTTATTTTGATGGCATTTTTGACATTGGTTATATCGGTGTTTTTAACAGGTTTTACCGGAAATGAATTTAGTCCGGCAACCGATGCAAATGAAATCAATATTACGGCACGTGCGCCAATGGGGGCGACGTATGAAAAATCAGAAGCGATTGCGGAAAAAATAGAAAAAATTCTGCATGATGTTCCAGAAATAAAATCTACATCGGTAAAAATCGGGGACAAGGGATTACAAAATATCGCCGTTAAAATTAAACTGGCGGATAGGGAAACACGCCGAAAAAGTGATAAAAAAATTGCACGCGAATTATTGCCAGAATTATCAAAGATTCCAGATGTAGAAATTCAAATTCGTGCGGGTGAAGGCTTGTCTTCGGTAATATCATCTGATATTGTTTTAAATATACATGGCGAAGACGATGCGTTGCGTACGCAATATGCAACAATGGCATTGGATGCAATAAACAATATCCCAGAGGTTCAAACCGCCGTATTCGCACAACAAACCCCAGGAAACGAGATTCAGTTTATTCCAGATCCTGATAAGATGGATTATTGGGGTATAAAAAATTCATATGCGGGGACAGTATTGCGTTCTGCGTTGTATGGCAACGACACATATAAATACAAGGAAAATGGCGAAGAATACCCAATCGTATTGGAATTCGCGCGTCCGTTCAAATGGCAAAATATGTTTGATGATGTTTTGGTTAATTCTCAAAAAGGTATGGTGGCGTTGTCACAATTGGGAAAAATTGAAACGGTTCAAGCAACCCCAGATATTAGTCGCTTGGATAAAAATCGTATAACAGAAATAGATATAAACCTTGGTAAATCAACCAGTGGTCCCGTCCAAACAAAGATAGTTAACGCACTAAATAAAATAGATTGGAAACAGGGTTATGGATATGAATTTGGTGGTATGGCGGAAATACAATCAGAAACCACAGGGGAAATCGGAACAGCGTTTTTATTGGCAACCGTACTAACATTTATGTTATTGGCGGCGATTTTGAATTCACTGATTCATCCGTTCACGATTGCGACATCTATTTTAACCAGTTTTGCCGGCGTATTCACCTTGTTGTTCTTGTCGGGTGCGTCAATGAATGTGGGGGCGATGCTTGCATTTGTTATGTTGGTTGGTTTGGTGGTGAATAATAATATTTTGGTATTGGAACCGACAATAAAACGAATAAATAATGGCGAAAATATCAAGACAGCAATGTGGAGTGAACTGAGCGATAAAAAGAACATGGTGTTGATGACATCTATCGCGGTCATGGCGGGGATGTTACCACAATTGTGGAGTGCCGATGGTATGAAATCTGCGATGGCGGCGGTTATGATTGGTGGTATGGGGGCAAGTTTGATTTGGACCTTTACATTGACACCGGCGTTATTCTTTGCAATGGAAAGATTGCGTCAACGGTTGAAAAGAAAATAAAAAATGGGGTATGACCCCATTTTTGTTTGCGATATTTTTGGCGCGCGTTATAATATCATTATAAAAAAGGGTGTGAAATGCAAAAACCAGTAGATGTTGTACTGTTTGATTTTGATGGGACACTGTCTTGGCCTGATTCAAATTTGGTGTTTGCGCGGTATTGTTTTAGACATAAATTACGCCCTTGGTTTTTTCTGCCATTGATTGGATTTTCTATGATATGGCGTTTGTTTAAGCCATTGGGTATACATTGGCGTGAATACAGTCGGCGATTTATCACGGCTGATATGGTACGGTGTTTCGCCCCAGAAGTTATAAAACGGCATCGCCGTAACCGTTTTGGGTGGGCGGCTGAAAAAGTTGCCGAAGAAAAATCTGCTGGGAATAAAGTGTTGTTGTTATCTGCATCGCCAGATTACTTAATCCCAAAATTAGTAGATGATATGGGTTTTGATGCGGTTATTTGTTCCAAAATGTTCAAAAAGAAACCGTGGAAATATAAATTTTTGTGCGTTGGTAAGAATAAGGTATATGCGATGGATGAATGGGCGCGTGAAAATGGTTTTATCCCGCACGTAGTGCGTGCTTATTCGGATAGCAGAAGTGATATGCCAATGATGGAAATTGCCGATAGACAGGTTTGGATAAATCGTAAAACGGGTCTGCCGAAATAAGATAAATTTCCACAAAACCCGCTGTATAGCGGGGAGGTTATATGATTCAATTATTATATTTTGGGTGGCTTGAATTTTAGGTTTTTTATTGTATAATCGGGAAAAATGGAGTTCGGTTATGAACATAGTCGCATTTATTATTGGTTTTTTGTTCGGCGGAATCGCCGTGTTTGTTCTGCGACCAAAAAAAGATGATAATACGAAATTGGCACAATATAACGCCCTGTTAAATCAGCAAAAACAAGATATTGAAAACCTGCGTCGTGATAATTTGGCATTGGTTAGAGAGGCCGCTGAAAACAAGAAAGAGGCCGAAACATTGGCTGGGGTGCGGGAAAAAATGCTTAATGATTTCAAGGCGGTATCGGCAGAACTGATTGAAAAACAAAAGGAATCCGTGGTTGGAACGCAGAAAACCGTATTGGGACCAATGCAGGATGAAATGAAGGCGCTTAAAGACGGATTTGAAAAGAAAATAAGTGAAATATTGAAAACATCTACTGAAAATAAAACCAGTATAGATGAACAAATAAAAAATATGATTGCGAAAAGCGATTCTCTTCAGCACGAAGCAACCAATTTGGCCAATGCATTGAAAAATAAAAAGACCCAAGGGTGTTGGGGTGAAACCTATTTGGAAAATATTTTGCAAATGTTGGGTTTTGTTGAAGGTGTTGACTATGTGCGTGAAGAATTTTCGCATGTGGATGATGGAAAAAATATCCGTCCTGATTTCATTGTGAATCTGCCGAACAATAAACGCATTATTATTGATTCCAAGGTATCAATGGAAAGTTATTTAAACTATGAAAATGCCGAAGAGGATGCGTCGCGCGAAAGATATGCAAATGAATTTATTGTGGCAACACAAAATCATATAGATGAACTGTCCAGCAAAGAATATCAAAAGAAAGTCAAAGATTCTGGATTGGATTATGTATTTATGTTTATGCCATTGGAATCTGCATATATCCTTGCGATGCGTAAAAAACCAGAACTTTATGCATCGGCCCAAAAACAAAATGTTGCGCTGATTACATCTTCGCTGTTGTTTCCAATGTTAAAAACTGTTGAAATGTTATTGAAACTGGACCGACAGAGTAAAAATGTTGCCGAAGTTATGGATATGGTAAATAAATTATATGAAAAATACTGTGGGTTTATTGACAGTTTCAATTCGGTTGGTAACAGCATTGAAAGTGCGCGTAAATCTTATGATACCGCGTTAAAGCAATTGTCCGAAGGCAAGGGTAATATGTCTACGTGGTTTGATAAAATTAAGGATAAAAGCGGTATAACAACAAATAAAAAGATAGCAATAGAGTACAAAGATGAGTAATTTGCAAATGAAACTTTGTGGTGATTTGGTGTTGCGTGAAAAATGTTCTCCCGTTGATGTTATTACGTCTGAAATTTTGGATAGCATGGATGAAATGGTCAAAATGATGCGTGAACAAAATGGCGTTGGGCTTGCGGCGCCCCAGGTCGGAATCACAAAACGTTTCTTGGTTATGATGAATCCTGATAATGGGGAAGTATTTAAGATGATAAACCCAGTTATCACATCACGCAGTACAGATACCGCAGTGATAGAAGAGGGGTGTTTGTCCGTACTTGGCCCAGATGATTTGCCGGTGTATGCCAATGTTACACGACCCGCGGTTGTTACAATTGAATGGACTGGGGATGACGGGCAAAAATATGCGGCGGAAATGTCTGGGATAATGGCGCGTATCGCCCAGCACGAGACAGATCATCTTGATGGGATATTGTTTATTGACTATCTGCCCCCAGCAAAGCGGGAAATGGTCATGCGTAAAGTAAGGCGGCATAAATGAAAGTTGTTTTAATGGGAACCCCAGATTTTGTTGTGCCAATTTTTGATGCAATTGCGATGCATCATGATGTTATTGCTGTATTTACGCGTGTACCAAAGCCAGTTGGCCGCAAGCATATTATAACAAAATCGCCGGTGCATATTTGGGCAGAATCAAAAAATATTCCGGTATATCACAAACTCAGCGAATATGATTTTCAACCTGATATGGTATTTGTGGCGGCATATGGGGCAATATTGCGTGATAATATATTGAATTCCGCACCGTGTATAAATCTGCACCCAAGTTTGTTGCCATGTTATCGTGGGCCATCGCCAATCAGAACTGCAATTATGAACGGTGACACGGAAAGCGGTGTGTGTTTAATAAAAATGACAGATGAATTGGATGCGGGTGATATTTTAATGTGTCAGAAATTTAATATAGATATAAATGACACAAATAAAACAGTGGAAGAAAAAGTTTCAAAAATTGGAACAAGTATGATTTTGGAATATATGGAAAACCCTGATAAATATATTCCGAAAAAACAAAGTGGAAAAATCGTCTATACGGCTAAAACCACCGTATACGATGAAATTATAGATTGGAAAAAATCACCAATTCAAATTCATAATTTGGTGCGTGCATTGGGTGGCGGGCGAACCAAGATTAATGGTATAGATGTTAAAATACTAGCAACCAAAATGAATGGCGATAAATTGGAAATTGTGACTGTGCAACCCGCGGGCAAAAAACCAATGGATTGGAAAAGTTTTGTAAATGGTCTGCGTGGTGCAGAAATAAAGTTTGGGGAATAATAAAATGACTAAAGAACGGGAATATGATACGTATTGTGCATATAAAGGTACGATGGTTGTAAAATCAGGATATAATCAGGGGGGGGCTTTTACTTATGTTGGTCAAGATTGGATAGGGGTAGTTATTAGTTCATTGGCTGCCTGTAAGTGCATTGATTGTGCGAATACGGATAATACTAAATGCCAAGAGTGTGATTGGCCAAAACAATTAGAACAAGAGTTTGCAAAACATCTAACGAATAGGTGTACGGGTTGTATGGCGCAGTATAAGAGAAATGGTTATTTGAGACAAAAATGACACGATACAAAGTTGTTTTAGAATATGATGGAACAGATTTAATTGGGTGGCAAGAGAATGCCCAAGGCCCGTCTGTGCAATCATTATTAAAAGACGCAATAGAAAAGTTTTGTGGCGCATGCCCAGATATTGTTGGCGCGGGTCGGACAGATGCCGGGGTGCATGCGGTTGGTATGGTTGCACATTTTGATTTAGAAAATTCCCCAGATGCAAATACAGTTATGCGGGCGGTAAATTTCTATCTGAATAATGCGCCAGTATCTGTATTGGGGTGTGAAATTGTTTCGGATGATTTTAATGCGCGTTTTTCATGTATTGCACGGCATTATAAATATGTTGTATTAAACCGTTCTGCAAAACCCGTATTAAACAAAAATCGTGTTTGGTGGGTGCCGAGAAAACTTGATATAGCCAAAATGCAAATCGCGGGCCAGCAGTTGATTGGAAAACATGATTTTACATCTTTTCGGGCAAGTCAATGTCAGGCAAAAAGTCCAATAAAAACTCTTGATTCATGCCGTATAGAACAAAATGGCGATAATGTAATATTTGAATTTTCTGCGCGTTCATTCCTGCATCATCAGGTTCGCAATATGGTTGGAACACTGGTTGAAATAGGATTGGGGACGGAATATGATATAAATGCGGTTTTGGATGCACGTGATCGCAGCGCCGCTGGTGCGACCGCACCTGCGTCAGGTCTATATTTTATTCGTGCTGATTATGCCACAGGCGATTAGTTGGTATTGAAATAAATTTCCCAGATTCATAAATTACCCCACCACCATATATAATCTTGTTGGTGCATTCTGATTCTGTTTTTATGTCAAAATATGACACAATATATTTAATTTCAGTATCATCACAAAGCATATTTATATTATTGCGAAGTGGCACAAAATTTTGAATATATGCAATGGAAAATTTTGGAAAAGAAACTTTGTATACACCGGATTCTTTGGCAAGACGATGATTTGTGGTTCCCTTGGCTTCGCCGTTTGATTGTTTCCATGTATCAAATGCGAAATAATTACTGCTGTCGCGTGATTTATTAAACTGTAATTGGCCATCTATGACTGCGCCGATTAATTTATGATTATTACTAATATAAAATACTGGGCGTGGGGTTAATATGGCGATAGTTATTCCAGTTAATATAAATATACCACCAAAAACAAAATTAAGATGTCGCGAAATTGCGTATTTAAATTTATCATAATTGGCGACGAATATAATGCACGATAGACCAATAATGATAAAAATAATGGATGTATTTGATATCGCGCCAATGTTTATTTCTGACATTGGAATATTTGCGATATGGTTTGCAATTCTATAAATGTAATCATAAAGATGCTGGGCAAAGGTAAGTGGATAATGAATTCCCATTAATGCCAGCAAAGTTCCAATAATTACAATAGGCATTATTATAAACGAGAATATTGGTAAAAAGATTAAATTTCCGATAATTCCGTATATTTGTAATGCGCCAAAATGAATCATGATAAATGGGCATGTAAAGATGCCGGCGATTAACGCCGTCAAAATGGTCGCGTAAATGTATTTTAAAATCTTGTTTGTTGGCAAACGTGGGTTAATTACGGTCCATAACCATAAAATTCCAAATATTGCGGCAAATGATAGTTGGAAACCTGCCTGCATAACAAAATATGGGTTTATTAGAAAAAGGATAAGAAAAGCAATACATGCGGTTCGCATAGATATGACATTGCGTCCAAATATAAATGCCAACATAACAAGAGTTGCCATCAAAAATGCACGTAATGTTGCAACACCACCACCAGATAATAGTACATACCCAATCAGACCAAACCACGCACAAATCATGGCAGGTATTCTTGCGGGAATTCGGCGAACTAATTTTGGACATAAACGGAATATAAAATAGAACATTATAAACAGCCAACCCATAATCAATGTCGTGTGATATCCACTGATAGACCAGATATGTGCCACGCCATTTGTTGCCCACACTTTGCGTTGTTCGGTCGGTATGGTGTTTTTATATCCCAAGACAAGTGAATCAGCGAGGAAAGAATTTGCCATATTTTTTATCTTGTTGCGAATATTGTATACAGCAGAATCAGCCGTATACATCGTTTTTATGTCATTAATATAACCAGTGGCAGAAAGGTTATCAAAATATGCCCAACGTGCGAAATCAAAACCGCCAGGAATATCAGCGGGTTTCGGTTCAAATAGTCCGCCAGTACCAGATATTACATCACCAATGTTGTATATGTTGTCGGTGGTTGTTGATACGCGAATTTTACCGTAATTTTCTGTGGTCAGGTATATTCGTAATTTTTCGTCTGTATAATCAAGGTTTGTTATTTTACCAGTGATTTCAACACCATGAACATCGTGCAATAGAAATGGGATATTTTTGATATGACTGTAAACCCCTGCGTATCCAAACCCAGTTAAAAAAGATGCGATTAGGCAAAGGGCAGGGCATTTCTTAATGCCGAAAAATGTCGCAATTCCAATTAGTAAACAAGATATGATTATCCATATACTTGGTTCTTGATTACATGAAAAATAAAGTCCAGCCCCAAAAGATATAAATATTGGTACCCAAAAGAATAGATTTTTTATCTGTGTTCTAAGGAATTCTTTCATGCGGTTGATTATAGTATTTTATTTTGTTGATTCGCAACTAGGAATTTTTGTAATATATCTTTACATAAGGAGAAAAACTTATGTCAAAATATATATTTGTTACAGGTGGGGTTGTTTCCAGTTTAGGCAAGGGCGTTTCGGCGGCATCGTTGGGCGCCCTTCTTCAATCCCGAGGTTATACCGTTCATGCACGTAAATTTGACCCATATCTAAATGTGGATCCGGGGACTATGTCGCCACTGCAACATGGCGAAGTATATGTTACAAATGATGGGTTTGAAACAGATTTGGACCTTGGGTATTACGAGCGTTTTTTGGGTGTAAAACTGTCCAAACACGATTCGGTTTCAGGTGGGCGCATTTATTGGGATGTTTTAAATGCAGAACGTCGTGGGGACTATTTGGGTGCAACTGTTCAGATGATTCCACATGTAACCAATAAAATCAAAGAATACATTGCGCAACCAACAAATACAGATTTTGTTATTTGTGAAATAGGTGGCACCGTTGGGGATATAGAAGGCAAAGTGTTCTTGGAATCTATACGTCAATTTGCGAATGATATTGGACGCAGAAATGTGCTGTTTGCACATTTAACATTGGCGCCATATTTGGAACAAAGTGGCGAATTAAAAACGAAACCAACCCAGATGTCTGTGCGCAGATTATTGGAAAATGGTATTCAGGCAGATATTTTGTTTGTACGTTCACCGCGTATGCTGATGCCTGATGAAAAGGCCAAGATAGGTATGTTCTGTAATTTGCCGGCAAAAAATGTTATTACCAGTTTGGATGTTGATAATATTTATAAGGTCCCATTGGTATATGATTCCCAGGGTGTTTTTGATATAATGGCGGAACATTTTGGGTTGCCAAACGCGGCCGGCGATATGTCAAAAATAAAAAAGATAGAGCATCATTTAAATGCGGATTTGCCGATATGCACAATCGGTATGGTTGGTAAATATTTTGATGTTGCAGATGCATATAAATCTTTGAACGAGGCGCTGTTCCATGCAAGTATTCAAAATAATGTGCGGTTAAAGATAAAAAAGATAGATGCCGAAAAATTCACCCCCGAAGATTGCAGTGATGTGGATGGTATTCTGATTCCAGGTGGATTTGGGGCACGTGGTGTAGAAGGTAAAATTGCCGCGGCGACATATGCACGTGAAAACAAAGTTCCATTTATGGGTATTTGTTTAGGTATGCAGGTTGCGGTAATAGATTTTATGCGTAATGTGGTCGGGGATGAAAATGCAAATTCTACGGAATTTTCAAAAAATTGTACCCCAGTTATAGATATTATGCATGACTGTGACCAGGAAAATATGGGTGGAACTTTGCGATTGGGGGCGTACCCATGTGTTATAAAACCAGGGACATTGGCCGCGAAAATTTATGGGGCGACGAATATTTCTGAACGGCACCGCCACAGATACGAAGTTAACCTTGCATACAAAGATGCGCTGGAAAAGAATGGTATGGTAATATCGGGAATGTCGCCAGATGGGAAATTACCAGAAATGATAGAAATTCCATCTCATCCGTTCTTTATTGCTGGGCAATTCCATCCAGAATTCCAAAGTAACCCATTTGATGGGCATCCGTTGTTTAACGCGTTTATCGCGGCGGCAAAAAAGAAATAATTATTTACCGAAAATAAAATCTGGATTTGATGATATTGAAATTATTGTATCAATATCATCATTTTCAGATGAATGTTGGCGAATCGTTTTTCCGCACTTTTGACATTTGTGGGTTATGATATATCCATCACCGTTTGGGGTTGCCGCAATTGGTTCCATCATACCGCCACATGTTGATTTCCTATCGCCAGGGTTATCGTCAACATGTCGCGACCACAGGCATTTGGGGCAGTGGTTTGTGTAACCATTACCAATCACAGATGCGCCACAATGGGCGCATGTGAAATTTTCAACAGTTTTTGTAAATTTTTTCATGTATTACAGGCCAAGTGCGCTTCTGTACATTTGGGTTAATTCATCTGTTTCATCCAATTCATCTGGATCCATCTTGCGCAGACGTATCATTTGACGAATATATTTCGGATCGTAACCAGCCGATTTTGCTTCGGTATAAATTTCTTTGATATCATCGGCGATTGCGGCCGCATCTTCGTTTAACTTTTCAATACGTTCAATTATGCTAAGTAATTGTTGATTGTCAAAATTGCCATGATTTGCGTTTTTCATAATATGTTTTCCCCTTGTTAAGTTCCGCTTTTTATGATATACAATAAAACATAAAAATCAACAAAAACACGAGAGATTGTAAAAATGACAAGATTCACCAAGATTACCGCATCTGTGGGCCCCAGTTGTGAAACGGCACGCGTGTTGAAACAAATGATTTTATCGGGGGTAAATGTTTGCAGATTAAATTTTAGTCATGATACCGGGGATGTTCAGGGACATAAAATAGATTTAATTCGTAAAATATCTGATGAATTAAATACACCGGTCGGAATCATGATTGACCTGCAGGGGCCAAAGCATAGAATCGGTAATTTTGCGACCGAAGAAAAATATAATATTAAACCAGGCCAAATATTTACATTTGATTCAAATGATGCACCAGGAAATGCGAATCGGGTTCAATTGCCTGATATGGATGTTATACAATCCGTTAAGGTTGGGGACAGAATATTATTAAATGATGGCAAAATAGAAATGCAGGTTCTAGAGGTTAACCCAGATTCTATTAAGACAAAGGTTATTCGTGGAACAGAAATATGGTCGCGTCGTGGGTTTAATCTGCCGGATACAGAAATAAAAACGTCTGTGTTAACCGAAAAGGATAGGGCAGATTTGGAATATGCAATTACCAAGGATCCTGACTGGGTCGCGGTTTCTTTTGTTCAGCGCAGTGAAGATATAGCCGAAGTTCGCGATTTTATAACCGCGCGGACATCACGCCCAATTAAAATTATGGCGAAAATAGAACGTAAAACCGCCGTGGAAAAAATTGCAGATATTGCGTCTATTGCCGATGGAATTATGATTGCGCGTGGTGATTTAGCGGTTGAATTACCGTATGAACAGGTGCCTGCAATATCACGGCATATTATTCGTGAATGCCGGCGGTTGAATCGGCCGGTAATTATGGCAACGCAGATGTTAGGGTCTATGGTTGAAAATGAATTTCCAACGCGTGCAGAAATAAGTGATGTTGCAAATGCGGCATATTTGCGTGTTGATTCAACCATGACATCCGAAGAAACAACGATTGGTTCAAACCCAGTAAATGTAATTGAAACAATGGCCAAGATTTTATCTTATTCTGATTCGGATGCGATGGCAAATCCGGCGGATTGGGTGCGCAGTGAAAATGCCCCAGAAAACGATTGGTCGCGTTCTGTATCATCTATGGCGTTTTTGAATCATGCGGGTGCAATATTTGTTTTTGCGCGTGATACAATTTCAACAACCGAAATTGCATCGCGTCGGCCAGATGTGCCGATTATTGCCGTATGCGATGATAAATTGATTGCAAATCAGCTATGTGTCTTACGTGGGGTTATGCCGGTCTATATGCCTGATTTGTTTGCACAGCGCGATGCATTCGCAATTGCGCACATTGTCGGAATTAAATCCGACAAGATAGTTATCGTGGACGAAGACAAGGTCAGTTTGCGCAGTTTAGATTAATGATTATTTCGCAATTGGTGGAAAACAATCGCCACCATCCAATGGACAGCAATTAAATCCTTGGTCGCCCATGTCTTTGAATTCTTCCCCAGGGCAGCAACCGTTTATATCTGGGCTGGCATCGTCTTTACAGGTGACTTCTGTATCAAATTCTGGTTCATATATATTTTTATAATGGTTGCGTGTAAAATACCATGTTGCAAAGCATGTTACAACCGCCGTTATAACACCTGTAATTAAACAAGCTTTTAAAGAGTTTTTTTGTTTTTTCATGTTTTCTCCCTACTATTTTTTATTCGGATACTTCTACAGAATCTATATACGTGCGACTAACGTTTTCCAGTGGCACCGGTTTATAGCCATCTGCGGTTATTGTAAAACTGTCTTCGTTCTTGGGCAGAACCGTTGCCGGTTCTAATGCGGAATTGTTGACTGTAGATTTTGTAGCATAGTATGTCTTGGAACGGTATTTGCCTTTGAACCGTTCTGGAATAGTTATGTAATCCATTGGGTTAACCCCAGGGGAATTCAATGACATTTCATTCGCTGGTGATATATAAACGTTGCTGGTTTTATATATTGGTAATGTAAATGCCGCCACTGGTGTTTTTGCAACTGTTGCCGTTCCATCGCCATTAAGGCGTTCAATTTGTAATGCACGTTCGTTTAGACCGTTCGGACGCAATCTGAATAATCCAGTTGTTCCCAGATACCCGCCAGGCATCATCAAATATGATGCCACACCATTTGCGGAATATGTCGCCCCAATTGCAAGTATTGTTGCATCATAACCAATTGCCGCCATACGAGACGCCTTGGTGCCAGTTGCAGATTCATACAAATTTGCAAAATTTGGCGATATTTCTGGTAATGTTGCGAATACTGCGCCAGTCATTGTTATATCAGATGCAATATTGCTGTCTTCCCACATAGGTGTTCCATAAAACTGTGCATCACGGACACCCAAACCATAATACCGCAGGAAAGATGCCAGCGATTTTGTATCATCTGCATTCCCCAAGAACAAAACCGAATCGTATGGCAATGTGCCAAGTGTATCTGTGCGGTTTATACGTTCTAATTGACGCGCCATAGATGATTTTTCAATTGGGGACAAATTTTCGTGATTTAATATTGCAGATAATATTTCCTTGGCGCGCGTGTTTGCCGCATTTCGCGCCGTATACATCGCCGCATCCATCGCCGTTGTTTTTATAGATTCTGTGTCACGTTCGTTATAATAAAAGATGCCAGCAGTTTCTATATCATATTCATTACTAATAGATTTCGCCGCGCCTGCCATTACCTGACCCGATGGTGTATTCGGGGCAAGAATTATAAATTTATGTCCGCCCATTGCGTTCATTTCTTGTAAAATTGCCTCTATGGTATTTGAAGGCATAACCGCCATACTAAACACCCCGTCCCCGACCGCCGATGTATCAGATGTAAATGATAATGCGGGAATGCTGGTTGGTTTTATATCACGCAATACTTTGGTGTTTTCGTCAAATACTGGGCCAATAATAACCTCTGGATTTGATGCGACCGCGGTTTGTATCACATTTGATACATCGTCTGTGCCGGTATCATAAAATGTCATTTGCAATTCACTTGGGGCAAATTGCATATATGCGGCCTCTATCGCGGGCAAAATTGTTTTGCCAATTGCGGCCTTGGGGCCACTGGTTGGTAATAACACCGCAATGGTATGCGTGTCAGATGTACCATACAGACCCGCACTAAATGACCCATATTGCAATTCGGCCGGCATACCAACAGGCGCATCATCGTAATCTGCAGACCAACGATTTCCACCCCCGCATCCAACCAAAAGTGGCACCAAAGTTAAGAAAGAAAGTAATCTTGTTATAATATGCATTGAAAAATCCATTTTATTCTGTATTATTTTACTACAAAGGATAAATAAATGCAAACTGGTCTTTATATAGTGGGGACACCGATTGGGAATTTATCAGATATGTCGCCACGTGCCATAGAAGTTTTAAAGGGTGTTGATTTGGTCGCGGCCGAAGATACACGTGTGTTTGCCAAGATTGCATCGCATTTTGATATAAAAACACCGCGCATTTCATGTCATGAACACAACGAACGTGATGTTATCGGTGGAATCATTAATCGGGTGCGTGATGGGGCATCGGTTGCGGTTGTATCAGATGCCGGCATGCCAGGGATAAGTGATCCAGGTTTTAGAATTGTGCGCGCGGCACGTGATGCCGGCGTTCCAGTATTTATGGTTCCGGGGCCAACCGCGGTTATATCTGGGTTGGTATTAAGTGGTTTCCCAACCGACCGGTTCACTTTTTGTGGATTTTTTGATGAAAAGAAATTGCGTGATGATAATAAAATTCGGCATACGATAGTTTATTATGAAAGTCCAAATCGCGTAAAAAATACTGTCGCGGCAATTGCGCGTGTTATGCCAGAACGGCAAATTGCGATTGTGCGTGAAATTACAAAAATACATGAACAGGCAATAATTGGGTATCCGGCCGATTTGATAAATATTGATGATTTGCGTGGGGAAATTGTAATTGTTGTTGCGCCCGCCCCAGAACATAAAATGTCTGATGATGAAATATCAGAAATTGTTAATGATGTCGCGGCCAGTTCTACCAAGGGGGCGGCGGCAGATTTGGCGGCGCGCGCGGGCATATCCAAGAAAGAGGCGTATAAAAGGTTACTAAATCGGGATAAAAAATAATGATAAAATTTGTTGGTGCATTTGAAAAAGTATCTGATTTGCCGGAAACGCAGTTTACGGAATATGCGTTTGCAGGCCGCAGTAATGTTGGAAAATCGTCATTGATAAATGCGATAGTTGGTGCACCTGTTGCGCGGACATCAAATACGCCTGGTCGGACACAGACATTGAATATGTTTAACATAGACGATCGTATATCTATTATTGATTTGCCGGGTTATGGTTATGCACGCGTATCACGTGTTGATGCAGAAAGATGGATGATTCGTTTCCAAGAATACATAACAACGCGGCGACAATTAAAAAGATTATTTATTTTGATAGATTCCCGCATAGGGCCACGTAATTCTGATTTAGATTTGATGAATTTTTGTGATATGAACGGAATTTCATATCAAATAATTTATACCAAAAAAGATAAACGCATTCGTGAACATGACCAGGTTGGTATTGTATGTGATGCGCATCCCGCAATGGTTGCGGATATTTTGGAAACATCTGCGGAAAAGAAATACGGTATAGATAAAGTAAGGGCAATAATTGGCATCAAATAATAATATTTTTTGCGTGTCCAATCCGGCAAAAATGCTGGATGGCCTGTGGCAAGTTATTTGCGAATCGGGCATAGATTTACCAAAAATACTAATTTTTGTTCCAAGTCGTCGCGCAGGTCGCACCATAGAAAAAATGATTGTGGATAAAATAGGACATGCGGTTATTTTGCCACATATTGTGCCATTGGGTGTCGGAATAGAAGGCGAAGATATAGAAGATTCAAATACTGCGCAGGTTGTATCATCACTGGAACGCGTCGTTAAAATGGCGGATATACTTTCGCATATTCCAAATATACGCAATGTTGCATCTGCGGTTCCTGTGGCACATACTTTGATAACAATGCAAGATTATTTGGAAAATAGTGGCAAAGAAATATCGGATATAAATTGGCAAGATGTTATTGGCGATGAATATGCATCACATTTTCAAAATAATTCTGCGATTTTATCAGTGCTGGGTCAGGTTAATAATGAAATATTTAATGGACGCGATAGTGAAACAAAATTCAGGAATTCCGCCGTATACGCATGGTGTGATTATGTAAAAAAATTACCAGCAAATGATTCTTTGGTTGTTGTATGCGGGTCAACCGCCAGTGTCCCTGTTACACGAAATTTAATGACGGTTATTGCGGGAATACCAAATGGACGAATCATTTTGTCTGGAAAAATTGCGGGCAGGGCAGAAGATTTTGAATTAAATACGAATCCATATAATGCGGAATATGAATTTATAAAAGGCGTTGGAATTGCACCAGCGGATGTTCGTGAAATAGATGTTGGAAAATCGCATATAGATTTTATGAATATTGCATTTGGTAATGAATTTATAAATGCATCACCATATAACATGGAAAATTGCCATTTAATAGAAACTAATCGTGAATCAGAAGAGGCCGCGGCTGCGGCGGAAATCGCCACACGCGCGATTTCAGAACGCAAAAGTGTTTTGATAATTACACCAGATGCCGCCGGAAATCAGCGTTTACAAACAGAATTTAATCGCCGTAGAATTATCGCGGATTTTTCGGGTGGAATGTCTGGAACATCTGTACCTGCTGGCAGGGCGATTCTTAATTTATTAGATGATTGGATAGAATCTGGTAATGGTGATTTTGAAAGTATTTATTCGTCAGTGCGATTTGATTTGTTTGATACAGTTGCGGAAATTGTTGAAAAATATGCCGATAAAATTTCGCCACAATTTATTATGGATGATTCTGTATCTATGCAGGTATGGGATGCGATAAAAAAATTATCCGATTGTTTGAATAAACATGAAATGCGTGTTGGTATTACGGATGCACGGGCATTGATTTCGGATACTTTATCTGGTGTGCGGGTGCGTGCGCCTATGAACAGCGATGCGGATGTCGTTGTTTTGGGGACCATAGAATCACGTATGCAGACCGCCGATGTTGTTATATTAACCGGATTAAACGAAGGTATGTTTCCGGCATTGGGTTATGAAAATCCATGGTTGCCGCGCAAGATATCCGATAAAATTGGTTTGCCTTCACCGAATCACAAGGTGTCGTTAATGGCACTGGATTTTATGACGCTGTCTTGTGGCAAAGAGGTATGTTGGTTGCGCAGCAAGGTTTCTGGTGGGGTACAAACCCAGGAATCACGATTTATATCGCGTGTGATTGCCGCACGTGGTATGTTTGATAAAAATATGGGCCAAGATATTTTGAATGCGGTGCGTTCGCGTGACATTGTTCCAGAAAAATTGTTGTGCTATGATGATCCAACGCCACCGGCCGATTGGTCGGATGTATATGTGACGGAATTGGAAACACTGATACATAATCCATATGCGTTTTATGTTCAGCATATTTTACGATTGCGCCCAGAAAAAGATTACTGGGCGGATGTTGATGCGGCGGACTTTGGCAACTTGGTACACGATGTTTTGGAACACGCATCTGATAGTTCAACACCTGATGATTTGGTGGCCAAGATGGATGCACGTGCGCATGAGATATTGAATAAAAATAATTTGTTGTTTGCAATATGGCATCGACGATTCGTTGAAATTGCGCCTGTCGCGATTGAAATGTTGAAAAATACACCAAATGCTGCCACTGAAATAAAAGGGTGTATAAAAATTGGTAAACGCAATGTTCGGGCGCGTGCCGATAGAATTTGGAATGGCGGGGTGTTAGATATAAAAACAGGAACAGCCCCGTCGGTAAATCAAATTATGGATGGTAATATGCCGCAATTACCATTGGAGGCATTGATGTTAAAAAATGGCGGATTTACAACGTATACATCAAGTGTTTCTAATGCACCAATAATGATATTTTTACAACTAAAATCGCATGATACACGAATGATTAAATATGACAGCGATCAAACCGCAATGGCAATTCAGGCGGTATATGATAAAACAGAAGGATTGTTTAATATGTATTCGGCTGGTTCTGCACCATATAAATACATGCGCACAAGTGATTCAAAATACAAAGCCGTTGATGATTTTGCGCGCGCAGATGAACGCGACTAATCTATCTTTAACATTAACCCACAATGGTCTGTTGGTTTATTTGCCATACGTGGCGCGGTGTCTATTTCGCAATTTGTGATAATTTTTTGTGCGCTTTTATTGGCCAAGAAATAGTCCAATCGTAATCCCTGACGATTTCCAACGGTATCGCGTCCGCGATAGCCATACCATGTATAATCATTTATATCTGGGTGCATATTGCGCCACATATCCATCCAACCTGCATCCAACCATTGTTGCATAATTTCGCGTGCCGCTGGGGCAGATATACTTGAACCAATATAATTTTTGGGGTTCCATATATCGCGGTCTTGGATTGCAACATTAAAATCCCCACCGATTATAACGGCTTCTTCGGAATCAATATATTGGGCAATATAGTCGGTAAATGCGCGCATCCATTCCAATTTATATTGAAATTTTGGTGATTCTTCATTGTCGCCATTTGGCATATATACGTTTATCACGCGTATGCGCCCATCAATAACAGATTCCAAAAAACGCGCGTTTGGGTCGGGGTAATTCGGCATACCGCGAACCACGTCTTCAATTGAACTTTTAGAAAATGTTGCCACCCCGTTCCAGCTTTTTTGGCCGAAAACCTTAATATTATACCCATATTCATCAAACAGATTATGTGGAAAGGCCCCGTTTTCAACCTTTAATTCCTGAACCAATATGGTGTCGTATTCGCCATTTCGCAGAATTTCCATAAAAGATTCTGCATGGGCGCGTATAGAATTAATATTTAGCGTAAGTATTTTCATATTTGCAATATTTCCTTTTATATATATAATAGTCATAGGATTTTGTAAAAACAACAAGGATTTTTATTATGAATATGTATCAATTGTTAGAATCAACTGTGAAAAAATTCCCAGATGTATTGTATCTGGTTCGTGAAGAGGTTACATATACGGGATTTATTGATTTGGTAAAACGTCGTGCGGCGACATTGCATGATGCGGGGGTGAAATCGGGCGATGTTGTTGGTATTTTGTCACATAATATTCCCGCATTTCCAATAACGTTATTTGCAATTTGGTTTTTGGGTGGCAAGGTTTTGTTACTGGATACCAACTTAACGCCATTTGAATATGACAATATGGCGAAAATAACCAAGTGCAAATTTGTTTGTGCGGAAAAATCGTTCTTTTACAAGACAGATAATTTCACATTTATTGATATTACGGCGGATGATGGGGATGTAAATCCGAAACTTAAACCGGCAGATTTGCCAGATTCGGAAATTGCAACATTATCATTTACATCAGGGTCAACCGGTACACCAAAGGTTGTACCACTGACACATTATAATTTAACAGAGTGTGCAAAATCTTTGTTGGATATGCGTGAATATATTACCTCGGGTGATATTTTGTATGGTTTCTTGCCGATGTATCACGTATTCGGGTTTGCCGTAGAAGTTTTGGCAACAGTGCAATATGGTGCAGGTGTTTTGCTTCAGCCAACAATTAACCCAAAAGAATTGATGGCGGATTTCAAAAAATATCGTCCGCATGTCATTCCGGCGGTTCCACGGTTGTTTGAAGTTTTCCGCAACAAAATTATTGACGGAATCAAGGCAAAGCATAAATGGTTCTTGTTCTCGTTTATAATGAAACATCAAAAATTGTTAAGCAAGATCGGTTTGGGCAAACTTGTTGATAAAGTAAAGCAACCAATTTTGGATATCTTTGGTGGACGTGCAAAACTGTTGGTTGCGGGTGGTGCGGCAACAAAACCAGAAATTGAAAATTTCTTTGTATCACTGGGGCTTGGATTTATCCAAGGGTATGGTATGACCGAAACCGTTGGACCAATCTGTATTTCCAAACCATGCAAGGGTCGTGTGCCGTTTGCGTTTGGTGGGCCAACATCAAATAACGTTGTTGAAATTCGTGATAAAAATGCAGATGGGGTTGGCATTTTATGGTTAAAGGGGAATCAGGTCTTTGGTGGATATATGAATAATGAAGAAGCCAACAAGGATGTATTTGATGAACGCGGGTTCTTTAATACCGGTGATATGGTATCAATGGATAAAAACGGTGAATTGCATTTTGCCGGTCGTAAAAAACAAGTGATTGTTTTGGACAGTGGTAAAAATGTCTACCCAGACGAATTAGAAGGATTGTTCATAACTATTCCGGGGGTTAAAAATGTTGCGGTGTTTGAACATAAAATCAAAGATAAAACCGTTTCGTATGGTGTGTTTAGCGTAGAAGAGGGCATGACAATGGAAAAATTGTCCGCAGCGGTCGCCGCAGCAAACAAAAAGGTCGCATCTTATAAATGGGTGACGCACTTTGCGATGACAACCGAAGATTTGCCGATGACCAGTACGCAAAAGGTAAAACATCACGTCGTTCGCAAGAATCTAATTGATGGTAAATATCCGATTCGTAAAGAATAAAGGGTGGTTAGTGAAAACGGTCGCAGATTGCGACCGTTTTTTATTTCCCCAAACATAATTGTGAAAATGTCATATCCAGTACTTCGTTTGTGCCGATGACCCCAAGTATTTTGCCGATTGCGTCGGCGGCATAGCGGACATGTTCGGACAAGATATCGTAATCGCCATTTGATAGTTCCATCGCGTTCTTTAATTCGTCTGCGGCGGTTTTGACAAGGTCGTATGTGCGGGCATTTATCATTAAAACCGATTCGCCATTGCCTGTTATATGGGTTATACGATTTTTGATTTCTGACATTAAATCGGCAACGCCATCGCCTGTTTTTGCCGACGTATAAATTGCATCATCAAAATTATGTATGTTGGTTGTATCCGATTTATTTATAACCAAGATTTCATCCGATTTAATCTTGGTATATTTATCGTTTGGATTTATTACATGAATCACTATATCGGCATTTTCAATTTCTGATGCGGTGCGTTCTATGCCGATTCGTTCAATTGTATCGGTTGCATCACGAATACCCGCCGTATCAGATATATTTACCATATATCCACCGATATCCATTGTCGCCGACACGACATCGCGCGTGGTTCCTGGAATATCAGATACAATTGCACGGGCAGAACCAACAATACGATTAAACAGTGATGATTTACCAACATTTGTTTCGCCGACAATTGCGATATTAATCCCGCATGTAATTGCATGTGATGTTTTATATTTTCCCAATGCGGCAGATACCGCCGTATAGAGCGTTTTTATATGTTCGTTAATTATTGTATCTATATCACCAGGTAAATCGTCTGAATTATAATCTGTCATGGCGGCGGCGTATGCCGATATTTTTAACATTTGATTGCGCCATTCGGTATAAATATCACTGTCGCCGCCCATCATAGATTTTAATGCACTGATGCGTTGTTTGTCGGTTTGTGCATCTAATAGTGCGACCAGACCGTCAACATCTGATAAATCCATTTTACCATTATAAAATGCGCGACGTGAAAATTCGCCGGGCGTTGCAATGCGCATGCCAGACCCACGCAGAAATTCAAATATTTTAAGTATTACCGCCGGTGCACCATGTGATTGAATTTCAATAATATCGGTGCCGGTAAAACTGTTTGGTGCGGCAAAGTATAGAACAACACATTGGTCAATTATTTCGCCCATATCGTCGGTCAGGTTCGTAAAATACGCATGCCGTGGTACTGGCGTGTGGCCAATAATTTTTTCGGCAAAAGGTTCAAGATTATCCCCAGAAATACGAATCACCGCAACGCCAGATTTTCCGCGTCCACTTGATAGTGCAAAAATTGTGTCGTTATTTGTCATTATTTATTGCCACTGATTTCCTTTAATGCCATTGGAACAAGTTTTGATATGTCGGCATCTGGATTTTGTGCAACCAGTTTCTGCGCCATTTCAACAATATCCATACGGCGATATCCCAACGATTCTAATGCAGACAGCAAATCAGGCAACGCGCCACCCGAATCGGATGCACCAAAATCAAATGATGCGCCGCCGACCTTGGATTTTAATTCAACAATAATCTTTTCGGCCATTTTTTTGCCAACGCCTGGGGCGGTTGCGATAGTTTTTGCATCCCCTGTTGCAATTGCGGTCATCAATGTATCGGTTTTGATTGTCCCCATAATTGCCAATGCAACCTTTGGACCAACACCAGATACACTGGTCAGCATATTAAACAGGTTTTTCCCGGCAAGCGCAGAAAACCCAAATAGACGAATTGAATCTTCGCGGACAATTGTTTCAATCCACAGGGTAACGGTAGCTTTTGGGGTCAATGTTTCTGGGGTATAGACCCGATATCCAACGGGACCCGCCATCAAAATAATGAACCCATCGCCAATATAATCAACAATGCCTTGCAATTTTCCAATCATTTGCTATCCTTTATCCCAGTTATTTTAATCTAATAAAATAAAAAGGTCAAATTATGAGTGGACACAGCAAATGGCATAATATTCAGCACAAAAAGGGGCTGGCGGATGCAGCGCGCAGTGGTTTGTTTACAAAATTGGCGCGTGAAATTACTATGGCGGCGAAATTGGGTGATAAAAATCCCGATAATAACCCGCGCCTACGTTTGGCTATTTTACAGGCACGTAAAAATTCTATGCCGAATGATAATATTAAACGTGCAATTGAAAAGGCATCGGGTTCAAATACCGAAAGTTATGTTTCTGTTCGGTACGAAGGTTACGGTCCAGGTGCAGTGCCAATTATTGTAGAGGCATTAACCGATAATCCACGTCGCACCGTGCCAGAGGTTCGTAATATCTTTTCCAAGCATGGTGGTAATATGGGCGAAGAGGGCAGTGTTGCATTTATGTTCACACGTGCCGGCCAAATTTTGTATCCATCGTCTATTGGTAAAACCGAAGATGAAATGATGGAAATCATTATGGACGCGGATGCAGATAATTTGGAAACAACCGAAGAAGGTTTCATTATTACAACAAAACCAGACGATTTTATGAATGTTCAAAAGAAAATCGCAGACGTTTTGGGGGAACCAGAAAGCGCGGAATTGACATGGATTCCAAATATGCCGATGGATGTTGATGAAGAAACATGGGAAAAAGTTGAACGTCTTGTTGATGCATTGGATGCCAACGACGATGTTCAAAAAGTATTTACCGCCGCGGCATAATTTAGTGGTTGGTATGATAAAAAAACGGGCGCATTTGCGCCCGCTTTTTATCGTTCAATAAGATGACTTATTCCACATAAATATATTGCCTTGTCCACATTACAATTTATGGTGGCCAGATTAGATTTTGCAATATCTATAAATTCTGGATCTGGCGTGTGTTGCATATCGCCACGATAATAATCTGTTAAATAGGTTTTCATCAGTTTTGCATAATGTCTAAGAAAACCTATTCTTTTATCTTTTTCGTATGCAGGTAAACTTGCGTCTTTTTTTGTGTTTCGTATTTCTTTTTCGCCATTTAATTGTTCTTGTTTTAAAGATTGTAACATAGATTCTGTTTCTTGCCCTTCAATGGCCTGAACCAACCAAACATCTATTGATTTATAAGCTTTGTTATCAATTGAATATGCGTTTTGGGTGGTAATAAATCTTGTTCTATCACCTAAATCATAGGTTGGAACTAAAAATGTTGCGTGAAAACCAATTTCTTGTATTTTTGCCATTTTCTACTCCCTTTGTTATAAAATTATACTAGTTTCTGTTTCGTATAATTGTAATATAAGACAAATTATGCAAATTGTCAATATTTTAAGCAAAAAATAAATGATGATATAAAAAGTTTTGTTATGAAATAAATTTTGCGAAGTTTGTTGTGTTTGCGTGGGCCAATGCGATTGCGATAGCATCGCTTTCGTCCGCGGTTTTCGGATTCGCCGTTGGCAATAATATACGTACCATTTTATCAACCGCCGTTTTGTCGGCATGTCCACCGCCTGTTAAAATCTTTTTTATGCGATTTGGTTCGTATTCAGATATCGGAATCTCTTTGACCGCAATAGCAACCATTGCCGCGGCGCGTGCATGTCCAAGTATAAGTGTTGTTGTTGGGTTTTTATTTACAAAGGTTATTTCCATACTGCATTCATTTGGCGAAAATGTATCGCAGAGTTTTGAAACCTCGTTAAAAATAATGGCAAGACGTTCGGCCAGTGGACCAGTTTTCTTGGGTAATATAACACCACTGGCCACATAATGACGGGATGAACCGGCGGTATCAATTACCGCCCAACCTGTATGTAAAAGCCCTGGGTCTATGCCCAAAATGCGTGTTGCCATATTTATTTCCTGAATGTTATTTTTTCAACGCAGGTGGATCCAAAATAATTATTTATCTTCTTTTTTATTTCTTCGGTCATATACGATAATTTTAGTGTATGCGCCGGATTTTTTGGCCGTAAAACAATATTGTATCCACCAGAACGTGTTTTTTTTACTGCGCAAATAGATGCCAAATTTGATATTTCTGGGCCGATTATATCTGGCCAGCGTGCGACCAAATCAGAATCAGATGCACGCACACCAATTCGTTTGAAAAAACGACCCAACACGCCGGCAATTGTTTGCGGACGTGCGGCGCGTTCATTTGGATCAAATTTATTTTCTTGGTTTGACATAACTATATTCTTTTGGCATAAGGATATACATTTCGCCCTGGGCATGTTGACCGTGGGCATAATTGTATGCTTCGTCACCTTTGCCAAAGAATATGTCAGCACGTATCCAACCGCGGATTGCACTGCCGGTATCTTGGGCAATCATAAGACGTCTAAATTTTTGGCCGTTGGAAAGGTTCGTATTGATGTACACGGGCAATCCCAATGTATACAGCGAATCATCCATTGCAACACTGCGTATTTTTGAAAGCGGTGTCCCAAGTTTTCCAATCACATCTGGTGGCACAGATTCATAGAAATATACATAGCGTGGGTTGTTGTATATAACTTCTTTAGCAAGTTTTGGATTTTTCTTTAAATGTTTCCATACGGCATCGGCAGAATAGCCACCTTCGGGTCGAATACCACGATTACGCAATTGTTCACCAATGGATTTAAATGGCATATCGTTTACCGCGGCAAAGTTTAATTTAACCATTTTGCCATCGGACAATTTTAACATACCACTGCCTTGGATTTTAATATTTTGAACATAAACG
>JAEEGF011236488.1_pt1 | contig 48625 bp, 48 predicted proteins | sample 9134171 | NCBI WGS metagenome assembly JAEEGF01 (sample SAMN16246542, study PRJNA631951) | gut metagenome | biome: gut microbiome; feature: rumen; material: AP-attached | host: Bos | place: Iran: Karaj | collected 2018-10
TTGACACTCACCCTTCATCCCTATATAATATTTCTTGCTATACAAATTATATAAAAGGTAAAATAAAGGAAACTTTATGACACAAAACTAAAGGGGCTTTAACATGCCAGCCAGTTGCTATAGATAAAAGTTCGCACATATTTTAATTATATTACTATCAATAGCTTTCTACGTCATGGGTTCATGGCGTTTTTTTATTTGTCTAGTAAATTTATTTTGGTGAAATGAAAACCCACCACTAAGTTTACAAGAAGAATAATAGTCTAAAAGGCAAAAAGTTATATATAGCCTAAAATTCCTTGAAAAATCTTCTATATTTATTACGAAAGATAAGAAAAAGAAAGGAAATTAAAAATATGGATAAGATGGCAATTATAATGGCAACAATGAAAATCGGGTTTGGACTAATTGGTTTAATTACTGTTTTAACCGTAGTCACTTTCTTGATTATAGACAAGTTATCTTGCAAAAGATGCCTTGTTAAAGTAAATATTGAAAAGTAAAAGGAGAAATACAAAAATGATTAAAATGATTATCGCAGGTATTGTAATCTTCTTTATTGTAGATAGTTTCTTTGATAAGAGAAGACATGATAAAGCAATAGAGAAGCAAGTTAAAAAGGAAGAAAAAGCACGAGTTGACGCTATGAAAAGTGCTGGTACTGAATGGGAAAATACAGTTGCTGGTCTAAAGAGATCTGGCGAACATTCAATTAGAAACTTAATTATACCAACAGGTGATAGTATGATAACTACAGAAATCGACATGGTCGAGGTAACACGAAAGGGTATTTTCGTATACGAGTGTAAGCACCTTAAAAACGCTGGTAATGTATATGGCAAAATTGATGATTTGTATTGGGGCGAAATTAGAAACCCTTCAAAGCAAAATGCTTATCACATTAAGAATTTAAAAAAGGTTCTTGGTGACAATCATACATTCTGGAATGTATCGGTAGTTAATTATGTGTTTAACATCTTCGATGATAAGACAGGAGCTGTAACAGATTGTGGTAAGCACGAAGATTTTATTGAGGACTACACATTTAGCAACGTAGAATACGGTGGCAATATTATTATTGCACACAACAGGGATGTGGTTCATAGACATACAACTAAAGATGTCTATACAGATAAAGAAGTTAAGGAAATCTATAAGAAGCTTCTAAAGTACAAGGGTACTGCAAAGCAGCTAAAAGAACATGCAAAGAGACAAGCTAGACTTAATGCTGATTTTCGTTAATATGACAAAGGCACTATTAATTTAGTGCCCTTTTTGTGGAAATAAAAAAGGAAAGTTCTCATATTTAATTACTCTGCTACAAATTAATTAAAATCGATTGTTAATCTTCTATATTTATAGTGTAGAATAGAGAAATATTTATATTTTTAGGAGGAAGAAAGAAATGAGTACAACAAATACCATAGCATTTATGATAATTTTTATTTTAGCTATAGGCATTATATCATATAAAATAATAAAACTTGTTAAAGATGTCTTGCTTAAAGCGGCACAAGTGGGGTTTGGCATCGGATATTTTATAGTTGGCACAATAAAAGCTTTACCTAGTATATTGATTACAGTTTTAATTGTATATTTAGTTCATCAATTTACTCCGTTTTTTTGACACTCCCATGCCTAAAGGCAGGGGATTCTGACTACCTTATTGCAGAGCAACTGAACAGTCGATTACAAGTGAGCTTGCAGCTAATGGTTTAATTCCATATATAATAAATGATGGAGAGGACAGAATATGAATAATACGAATAATACAAATAAACCGTTTAAAATAACTAAAGAAGGACTATTGATAAATACGACTAATCGAAGTTACAAAGAGCTTCAAAAGGAAGTCGATATAAAAACTAAAAAGGCTATGGATGAATATGAAGATGAGAATATCAAAGGCTTAGTAGATTATGGTAGGATACATCAAGACACTATAAATGGAATAGTTCTTATTTATACATCTACTGTTATTTTAAGTATTTATGGTACAGCTACTTTGATAATGGGGCAATGAAATAATAATTTAAGTCTATCAAAGATATTGTTGATTTTATCAATCCTCGTTATTTTTCGCATTATTTTAGAGCTTGTTTTTGAAACAATAATTATATATAAAAATGAAGACCGATACGATGTCATTAGAAAAATCAGAGAAAAATATAATACTAAGAAAACTGGTCTAAAGGCTATTAGTTTTCTTTCTAAGAAACTTTCAGAAGAATACGCTTTTAAATATTTTTGCGATAATTTCGTTGACGGAGATATTACACTAAATGAATTGACGGAAATCGTATTCAAATCACAAGATGAAGAAAGCAAAGAAGAAACTTAATTAATATTTTTCTTCTATATTTGCTTTATCAAGTTTTTCGCAGAAAACCCCTACCTCTAAGCGTAGCGTAGGTAGGGGCAGTATGCAAGATATGTAGAGATTGATTTGCAACGCAGCATAATTATGCGACACTATACTTACATATAGGAGGTGTTTTCTATGCCGATAATTTTACCAATTAGAGATTTAAGAGATACAAGTAAAGTATCAGAATTAGTACACAAGAATAGTGAACCAATTCATTTTACAAAGAACGGGTATAGTGATCTTGTAGTAATGAGTTCGGAATATTATGACTGGTTTGCTAGGGAAAATCGTATCGATCAGGCTATTTTTGAAGCAGAACAGGAATTTGCGGAAACAGGGGAAGCTATTGATGCCGAAGTGGCTTTTTCGGAATTGGAGAAAAAGTATTTTGGATAAGTATCAAAAGATTAGACGTTGATGCGTTAGTAACAAGAAATAAAAAAGATTAAACAAGGATGCTAAGCAATAATAGAAATGCTCAACAAGGTTTAGGTATGAATACTGATAGATTAACAAAGCGTATGCAAAAAGCGAAAAAGAAGCTTCAGAACGTAATTGTTAATTTAACACAATTCTTATATATAGACTAAAATTCACAACAAAATCTTCTATATTTATTGCGTAACAACAATTATTTGTAAAGCGAGGTAATAAAATGGGAAATAATAATGAAGCATTAGATTTGGATGCGTTCCAGAAACAGCTAGAAGAAAGTAACAAAATCATAAATAAAAACTATGATAAAATTAAAAATATATTGGCTAAAGATAATAGAAGAATTTTTAAGAATAAAAAGGCCTTCTTTTGTCCTAAAAGAGATGGTTTTATCTATAATGGTGTTGATGAAATAGATATGGACTTATTACATATGCACGATGATTACCTTCTTGCAGCACTAAAGTCTGATAAGGTAAAAATGAATATTTTTAAAGATGAATTAGAAAAATATATCATTTATACAGTTTTAGCTCCTGTAATTAAAGAGATAAATAGCGGCATGAGTGATTTAAACAGGTTTTTATATTTTGACTTTTTTGAGTATTATTTGAACGATTGTGATTTTGATACAATCGAAACTTTCAAATTCGAAAGTTATCCAACTAAAGCAGAACACATGAACATTTACATTAAAAATTGGCTTAGTCTTGAAGCTGAAACAAAGGAAAACAAAAATGAAGAATGGCGTTTATATAGTAAGTGTTTAAAAGAAATCAGAGCTTGTAATATTTCTAGGGCTTTTGAGTTATTAAATAAATATTTTGGCACTAATTATTCAATGACAGAAGAAAGTGCTGACACTTTTGTAGAGAACTATTTTAAAGAACACGATGTTGAAGCTTTCAGCAACCAGCTTATTGATGATGCCTTAAATAGAAGGGAAGGTTTAGGAAACCTTGATGATGTTGCTTCTGAACAAAGTGGTTATCTAATCATTTCTAAAAGAAAAGAGTTGATTGCTCAATTATTAAGGGGCTATGTGATTTGTTTTAATGACTATAATGTAACTTATGAAGAATTTATGCTTAATTTAAAGTCATATGTTTATGACGATAAAGTTAATAATTCTAAGTTACCTCATTACAACAAAGAGTTAAACGTCTTTGTTAATGATAATAACGAAGTTATGGGCTTTACATCCCATGATTTTTTACGAAGTGATTTAAAGGCACAAGTATACGATTATTGCGGATGCAAAATTAACCCAGATATTTATTTCGTAACAGATGAAATGGAAAGAAAGACTCATTATCTTATTGATAGAAACTATCGTGTTAGGAGAGAAAAACGTCTTAATCAAGGCGTTACTCCTGGTTTTGATATAGAAGAAGATCTTCAAATCATAGATTTTGCTTCATACTGTTATATTATTGATAATTTTATGCGAGGTAATTTAAAATAATATCATATAAAAGGGCTACTATTCGTGATATGATTCCCCTTAAGTAGACAAGGTAAATAACCAAGTCTACTTAGGGGTTTTTATAGTCAATCTTCTATATTTATCAAACGGGTGCAGGGATTGTAAAATTAGCATTATTTGTACATATCATCTAACGTTATTAAAATTATATTTGATGTATCAATGTTACTAAACCATTCGGTAAAACCAGAGAGTAAAACAATAAATAGTGGGTTATAGCATATTTACCTGTGATTAATTTAGATCTTCTAATTAATGTTTCATAAATTGTCTTATCTATCTTTTCATTTTTAAATTTATATTCACCTACTATTGCAGTGTTATCTACAGTAGATATACCAACTACATCGATATCAGCTGATTGCTGATACCTGTTATTATTTTTATCTTTTAATTGTTCTACTCCCCACCAAGTTCCTTCGCTTAAGATTTTATTTTCCATAAAACTTAAAGAAGAGCCACAAAGTATAATCATAAGGTTTTTGTCGAGCCATTGTGTATCAATGTATTTCTGCAATTTAGTAGCCGTATAAAAAATAGCCATTTTCTCTTTTAAAAATTCCGTAATCAAAAAGGTTTTACCAATTCTTCTACGGCCGTATATAACAGTCATACCAAATTTTGGACTTGAATAGATTTTTTCTAATGAATTTAATTCTTTTTTTCTACCTACAAACATATTGCCCTCCGTTTTGTTAAAATCAATTTGATTCAAATTGATTTTAATAAAATTGATTTGAATTAAATACAGGTGTTTCAAGCAAAAACATAAAAAATAAAAGGTATTAGTTAAAGGCTATTCAAAAAGTTCATAAAATGATATAATGCCCTTACTAAGAAGGATTCCCTTTGGGAGAAATTGAAGGAGGATTTTATTATGTTAAAAGCAAAGACTTTGCAGACTGCAGAACTTTTAGATATTCTTCCAGACGAAGATATTTTACTTGTGAATGCTTTAATAAAAAAACTTGTTATCGCATGGGATCCAGACTTTACAAAAGTAACTGCAAGGGAAAGAGAATTGCTCGAAAAAAGTGACTCCGAAATGAAAAATGGCGATTTTGTTTCAGAGGAAGATTTTTGGTCATAATTTAGTGATTACGAAATACAGTCAGTAATTGGCTGTATTTTTTTGCTTAAGTTAATTGCTTTCTTTCAGTCGCTTTCCAATATCAGAGGCACTGTATATACATTTTAACATGGTAAACTGTAAAAGTTTCATGTATCTTACTTGACAAGGTTAGCCTGATATTATACTATCAAAAAGTGCAATTTAACCGGCGCTTTTCTTGATGTTATCGAGTTTTGTCACTGTTTGATTGCATACAATGAATATAGTAAATGTAGGAAAAGAGGTCGCAAATGGGAAGTAAAAAAACATTCGTATCACTAGAACAAATCAAGGATATTGTAAAGACATATCCAACACCATTCCATCTATACGATGAGAAGGGCATTAGAGAAAATGCTGCAAAGTTAAAGCAGGCTTTTTCATGGAATAAGGGATATAGAGAATATTTTGCTGTAAAGGCAACTCCAAATCCTTTTATTATTAACATTTTAAGAGATTATGGTTGCGGCCTAGATTGTTCTTCACTTACAGAGCTTATGATGGCTAATGCTTTGGAGTGTAAGCCAGAAGAGATTATGTTTTCTTCAAATGATACACCAGCTGAGGAGTATGAATATGCCCTAAAGATTGGTGCAACAATTAATTTAGATGATATTACTCATATTGAGTTTTTAGAGAATATTGCAGGGGGCAAGCTTCCAGAAACAATGAGCTGCAGATTTAACCCAGGCGGATATTTCAAGATGGGTACAGATATTATGGATAATCCTGGAGATGCTAAGTATGGTATGACTCACGAGCAGATTATTGAAGCCTTCAAGATTTTAAAGTCTAAGGGAGTTAAGCATTTTGGTATCCATTCTTTCCTTGCAAGTAACACAGTATCTAATGATTACTATCCAACACTTGCAAAGATTTTATTCGAGCTTGCAGTTGAATTAAAGGAAAAGACAGGAGTTAGCATTGAATTTATCAATCTTTCCGGTGGTGTTGGTGTAGCTTATAAGCCAGAGCAGACACCTAATGATATTCTTGTAATTGGTGAGGGTGTTCATAAGGTATTTGATGAAGTATTAGTACCAGCAGGCCTTGGAGATGTTGCTATCTTTACAGAACTTGGTAGATTTATGCTAGCTCCTTTCGGTTGCCTTGTTTCTCAGGCAATTCATGAAAAGCATACACATAAGGAATACATTGGCCTTGATGCTTGTGCAGTAAATCTTATGAGACCAGCTATGTATGGTGCTTACCATCATATTACAGTAGCAGGTAAGGAAGATGCAGTTTGTGATCACACTTATGATGTAACTGGCTCGCTTTGTGAGAATAATGATAAGTTTGCTATTGATAGAAAGTTACCAAAGATTGATATGGGGGATTACCTTATTATACACGATACAGGTGCTCACGGCTTTGCCATGGGTTATCAGTACAATGGTAAGCTTCGTTCTTCAGAACTTTTACTTAAGGAAGATGGTTCTGTTGAGATGATTAGAAGAGCAGAGACACCAAAGGATTATTTCCAGACATTTGATTTCTGCGATTTTTATAAGAAAGTTCTTAACTAGTTAGGACTTAATAATATTGATTTAAAGTCGGCGAAAGTGTATTATAAACTATGTTTCTAAAAAGAAGAGAAAGGGAGAGCATTTTGAAAAATTTATCTTATATTGCAAATGAAATAAATAAGGGTAAGGATTTAGATGAGAATCTTTTATTATATTTGAAATCAGCTTCTTCGCTCTATAGTACACTTGGAGCCATTAAATTATCTATGAATTACTACACTTTAGTAGATATTTTACTTGAAGAAGACATAGATGATACTTTTGTTAGTAATTTTGAAAATGTTAAGACAGTCCTTGAGGATATCTTAAAAGGCGAGACAGAGGATGCCGATAGTAAGCTTAGTGAAATTAGAAATAAGCTTATTGAAAAGATGGAGAAGATTACTAACATCGTTGATAGACTTAGAATTTACGAATATGTTTTAAATAGAATCGAGTATAAGTACAAAGAAGCAGAACTTGATAAGGAGTACTATAACACTTATTTGACTAATGATGTAATGCATTACATTTTAAAGGATAAGGACAATCTAGTAATTAATACTAAGATTGCTGAAATCATTGGCCAGCTTCCAATGAGAATGTCAAAGGGTAAGTTCTATGACCATATTGAGGATGCCTTTAGTCTTCATCATGGCGCTATGAAAAAGACTATTGATGACTTTTATTACTCACTTTCAACTACAGCAATGTTAAAGGATTTAGGAGATATTTCTGAATTTGGTGATGTGGCTGTTGCTATTGAAAGGTTAGAATCTGCAAGCTATTCAAATCTTTCAAAGGATGAGTTTGATCAGTTAAGAAAGGCCTTTGATTTAGCAAGTGAAAGAATCAATGCTTTAGCTGATTCTTACGTTTTACTTACTCAGGTAATTAATGATGCGCTTACAATTTCCCTTACAAGCAGCACAAGTCTTGGCCTTAATGAAGAACTTGACCTTGCAAAGAATATTATTCTTGAGACAGGTAAGGCTTATATTACTCGTGTTGGTATGGATGAGATTGCTGAGAATTTCGTAAACTTTGAAGGTAAGCAGGAAAAGCTTTTAGAGAATATTTCAAGCTCAGACTTCATTATTGACTATGTTAATAACGAATTAAAGGATAAGCTTGATGTAGAAAGTCTTGTAGGCTATGAAAAGCTTTTACAGGTTACAAAGCTTCAGTCAGGTAGTGACTTCGTTTCTCTATTTAAGGTGGAGAATGAAGAGGATATTCCTGAGGATTCTTATGCTGATAATATGGCAGCAAAGCTCTGTAAGGAATTAGACGATAGCTTTAAGGGTATGGAATCAATGGTTAAGAGAGCTATTATGGCAAGCGTAATTTCTAATTTACCAGTTTTCTTTAATGACACTAAGGAGATTCAGGATTATATCAATTCTTCTTTAATGGCATGTAGCGATGAAGCTGAGATGAAGGCTTGCGTTGAAATTATAAAAGCTGTTGTTAAAGGTTAAAATTAGTGTTACTATTTACTCAGTCGGAGTACAAGCTCCGACTGAGTTAAACGCTCCGCGAGGATGCGCACGGATTCGGACAGGAATTTGTCTGCCAAAGCAGACCCGAATCCGGCGCGCAAGACTCGCGAGCGAGTCTTGATTATAGTGAATTTAAGCGGATTTAAAGGTTTTCTTTTAGGTCCGCTAATTTTAAAATAGAGGGATTGTATGAGATTTTATAAAAAGTTATATTACGGCGAGGAAGCAAGAAAGAATAAAGCTAAAATATTTTCCAAAATCAAAAGAAACAGCTTTAGTTCTGATACTTATCTTATTACTCTAGCTAGCAATCCAGAGAATCTATTAGATATTATTTCAGCTAATGTCTTTAATCAGCCACATTTTAAAAAGCAAAAGAATCATGAAGATATCCTAGTGGTGGGTATTGCCAAAGGTGAGGCTGAAAGCTACGAGCTTGTAAGACAGATAATTGATGAGATGTATAAAAAACAAGGGGACTTTAATATAAGAGAATTTCTTGAGATTAAAGGCTAAAGAGGGTGTTTGATGCTAGGTGTTTGTTTGTTGATTTTGAAAATAATAGGAATAGTTCTTCTAGCCTTGCTTTTACTGCTTTTACTAGTGCTTGGCTTGGTTTTATTTGTTCCTGTTAGATATAAAATTTATGCTAGTTATTATAATGAACTAAAATTTAGTGCAAGTCTAACTTGGCTTTTGCGACTACTTAGAATCAACGCTAAATTTGAAAAAGAGTTTAGCTATGAGGGCAAGATTGCATTTTTTAAATTCTTAGAAAGTTCTAAAGAGGAAGAAAGCCAAGGAGAGGATGATAAAGCTCCTTCTAAGACTAATATGGTTTCCTCTAGTAAAGATAAGAAGGAAAAGAATGTCTTTGATGATGACTTTAAGGATGAAGAGCTTGAAAATGTAAATAAGTCAGAGAAAGTTAAAAAGACAGAGACTTCTAATATAGATATTAAGACAGAACATTTTGATGAATTCTATAATGAGGAATTTAAAGAAGGAGAGTTAGGGGCAGGTCCTGATCTTGATGAATCAAAAAAAGAGGATGACAAAGAGCTGAATACTAATGAGTCAGACTTTGAAGAGGAGGATCTTGAGGAGGAGACTATAGAAGAGGAACTTGATAAGGATCTTGAATATTTATTAAATAAAGGCCTTATTGGGAAAATCAGACGAATCCTTGTAATTACAGTTCGTAAACTTAAAAGAATTCTTTCCTTAATAGCAGATAGCTTAAGAAAAGTTAAAGGCGCTAAAGAAAAGCTTTTTAAGAAGATTAATCATATTAAAGAGCTTGTAACAGATGAAGAAAACAAAGCGTTTTTAGCCTTTATAATTCAAAGACTAAAGGAGCTTTTAAAGTTACTAAAGCCTAAAAAATATAAGATTGATTTACATTTTGGCTTTGAAGATCCTTCAACTACAGGAAAAATCTTGATGTATTTATCAGTGATTTATGGTCTTACAGGCCTTGATATGAAGATAAATCCAGATTTTGAAGAAGAAGTTAAAGAAGGAGAAATCCTATTAAAGGGCAGCTTTCAATTAATTTTTTTAGTAATAATTGTAGTTAAGCTATTCTTAAATAAAAAATTTAAAGAGTTGGTTTTCAAATAGCTTAGATGTGGTATAATTAGCAATGTATTATAGTAAGGGAGGAAATCTATGGCTAATAATAACTTTGATACAACAGTAGCATCGCTTTTTAAAGGCATGGATGCTTTTATTTCAGCTAAGACTGTAGTTGGAGATGCAGTTAAGGTAAACGATACTATTATTTTACCTTTAGTTGATGTATCTTTTGGTGTAGGAGCAGGCGCATTTGCTGGAGAAAAGAAGAATAATGCTGGTGGAGCTATGACAGGTAAGATATCTCCTAGTGCAGTTCTTGTAATTCAGAATGGTGCAACTAAGTTAGTTAACGTTAAGAATCAGGATACAGTTACTAAGATCTTAGATATGGCGCCAGATATTATTGACAGATTTACAGGTAAGTCTGGAAAAGTAGAGACAGATGAGGAAATTGATAAGGCAATTGACGATATTACAGAGTAGTATTAAAGATACTATAGATTATTTTTTAAATTATAAAATATTGTTGCATTATTAATTTTTATCTGATATAATAACGACTGTTGTGGGTAAAATACCCCCAAGTTTGATAAGGAGGTGTTATAGTAATGGCAAAATGTGCGATTTGTGAAAAAAGTGCTCACTTTGGAAATGCTGTGAGCCATTCTCATAGAAGATCAAATAAGATTTGGAATGCTAACGTTAAGTCTGTTAGAGTTAAGGTTGAAGGTGGATCTAAGAAGATGTATGTTTGTACATCATGCTTACGTTCAGGTGCTGTAGAGCGTGCTTAATTGACGCCTATGCGAATAACTTTAGGTAATTAAGGTGAATTGCGGAATATTTATATATACGTAATTCACTTTATTTTTTGCCTGAAATTTTATTATATACACGTATAAGAAAAGTTTTATCATTTACCAAAGGGGCCAAATCTTGAATTTAGGCCTTTATAATAGTATAATGACATCATTAAAGAAACTTAGAGATAGTTTTTCTATAGGGATAAAGTTTTCTGCGCAAGCTTTCGGTAATTACCGTCCCAATAAATCAAGACGCAGAGCGGAGGCGAGATATGAAGGGTATTCTTGATAATGAGTTAGGAAGGGTTTCTATTGATCCTGAGGTTATTGCACAATACGCTGGTTCAACAGCTATTGAATGCTTTGGTATTGTTGGTATGGCTGCAGTAAGCATGAAGGATGGTTTGGTTAAGCTTCTTCGTGGCGACAGTTTAACAAGAGGTATTAAGGTTGATATAGATGAAGATAACAAGATCACTATCGATTTCCACGTTATCGTTTCGTATGGTGTCAGCATTAATACAGTATCTGATAACTTAATACAGAATATTAAGTACAAGGTTTCTGAATTTACAGGCCTTGAAATTAAGAAGATTAATATATTTGTTGAAGGCGTTAGAGTAATTGACTAGTCTTTAATATTTATTAACATAGAAATTATTATAGGATTATTTTATTTAATGCTAAGCAAGGGCTTAGCAGAATGGAGGATTTAAAAGTGGCTACAAAAACTATAGATGCATCGCTTATGCAAAAGATGTTTCTTGCTGGAGCTAAGAATCTAGAGGCTAATAAGGAATGGATCAACGACTTAAACGTTTTCCCAGTTCCAGATGGAGATACAGGTACTAATATGACTATGACAATTTTGTCAGCAGCAAGAGAAGTTAGTACAATTGCTAATCCTAATATGGCCAGTTTATCAAAGGCGATTTCATCAGGTTCATTAAGAGGAGCTAGAGGAAATTCAGGTGTTATTTTATCACAGCTTTTAAGAGGTTTTACTAGAGAGGTTAAGTCTACAACAGAGATTAATGTTGAAACTATTGCTCTAGCATGTCAAAGAGCTACAGAAACAGCATATAAAGCAGTTATGAAGCCTAAGGAAGGAACAATCCTTACAGTAGCTAAGGGTATTTCTGATAAGGCAGCTACACTTGCAGCAGAGACAGACGATGTGGAAGAGTTTATTGCAAAACTTATAGATGAAGCAGAATTTGTTTTATCTAAGACTCCAGATATGCTTCCAGTATTAAAGGAAGCTGGCGTAGTAGATTCAGGCGGACAGGGTTTAGTAGTTGTTCTTAAGGGTTGTTATGATGCCTTAACAGGTAAGGTAACAGATTTTACAATTACTGAAACAGATAACAAGCCAGAATCAGAAGGCAAGGCAGGCGTTGGCGCTGCTATTGAGAATGTTGAAATTAAGTTCGGTTATTGTACTGAATTTATTGTAAATTTAGAGAGAGAATTCACAGAAAAGGATGAGAAGGAATTTAAGAAGTTCTTAGAGTCAATTGGTGATTCTATTGTATGTGTATCTCTTGATGATATTGTTAAGATTCACGTTCATACTAACCATCCAGGTTTAGCTTTCGAAGAAGGCTTAAAGTATGGCTCATTAACTAAGATGAAGATTGATAATATGCGTGAAGAGCATAATGAGAAACTTGTTACTCAGGCTGAAAAGCAGGCTGCTGCCGCAAGTGATGCAATGAATAAGGTTAATGAAGCTAAGGCAAGTAATGAGCCTAAGAAGGATTTTGGTTTTATTACAATTGCACCTGGTGAAGGTATTGGCCAGATCTTTAGAGATTTAGGTTGCGACGAGGTTATTGAAGGTGGTCAGACAATGAACCCTTCAACAGAAGATATCTTAAATGCTGCAGATAAGATTAATGCAGAAGTTATTTATGTCTTACCTAATAACGGTAACATTATCTTAGCTTCTAACCAGGCTGCAAGCATTATTGAAGATAAGAAGATGATCGTTATTCCTACAAAGACTGTACCTCAGGGTATTTCAAGTTTAATTAACTTTGAGGCAACAAGATCTGAAGAAGAGAATACAGAGGCTATGACAGAAGGCTTAAGCCTTGTTAAGTCAGGTCAGTTAACATATGCAGTAAGAGATACATCTATTGATGGCAAGGAAATTAAGAAGGAAAACTTCATTGGCTTAGGCGATAAGGGACTTTCATCAGTAGGTACTGATATGCACACAACTCTTGTTGAATTAGTTGATGATTTAATGTTTGATGATGCTGAACTTGTTACTGTTTATTATGGTAGTGATGTTACAGAAGAAGCTGCTAACGAAGCAGTTGAGGCTATTAAGAATAAGTTCGCTGATAAGGAAGTTGAATTACAGTACGGCGGACAGCCAGTATATTACTACATCGTTTCAGTAGAATAATTAATATTAATAATGAATTTAGATTAATCAACGCATAAGTTTTATGCGTTGATTAATTTTTTATCTAAGACTATCTAAGATTAAGAATAATAAGGGGACAGCATGGATATTAAGGCTTTAAAGGGAGTGGGCGAAAAGACTGCTAGCTATTTTTCACAACTAAATATTTATACTACTGAGGATTTATTAAAGCATTATCCAAGAAAATACGACATCTACGAAGAGCCTGTAAGAGTAGCAGATTTAGAAGCAGATGAGGATTTAGAAGGAAGTGTTGTTGCTATGGAGGGTGTTGTAATTAAAAGCCCTGACATCTATGGCAATGGTAAATTAAAGATCCTTTCGGTTAATCTAAAGGATGAAAATGGTGATGCCTTTAAAGTAACTTTCTTTAATATGCCATTTTTAAAGAACAATTTTAAGTTAGGGGCTAGATACATTTTCAGAGGGATAATTAATAAGGCTAGGAAAATGTGGACTTTCGAGCAGCCAAAGCTCTTTACGAGGGCTGCTTATAAAGAACTTGAAGGAAGCATGATGCCAATTTATCCTTTAACTAAGGGCATTACCAATAATATGCTTACTAAGTTGGTGTCGGGACTTTTAAAGGAATATGAGGAAAGGCTTGAGCCAGAGTATATTCCTTTATGGGTTAGAGAAAAGTATGAGCTGGCGGAGCACAATTTTGCTATGCAGAATATACATTTTCCAAAAGAGTTTGATGATTATATCAATGCTAGACATAGACTGTCATTCGAGGAGTTTTTCCTCTTTATTCTAGCAACACTTAGCTTGAAATCTTCAAAGGAGACTAATCCAAATATTTATGAAATTAATCGACTTGAGAAAATCGATGAATTTATAGAAGGTCTACCCTTTAAACTAACTAATGCCCAGCTAAAAACAGTGGAAGAGGTTAGGGCTGATTACACAGGACCTAAGATTATGTCTAGATTAATTCAGGGCGATGTAGGTTCTGGTAAGACTATTGTGGCCATTATTGCCTTGCTTGAAATTGCTCTAAATAACTATCAGGGGGCTATGATGGTGCCAACGGAGGTTCTTGCCATTCAGCAGTTTGAATCTTTAAAGGACTTAATTGAAAAAAACGGACTTGATATTAAGATAGAGCTTTTAGTGGGTTCTATGACAGCTAAGGAAAAGCGCCTAGCCTACGAGCGAATTCAGTCTGGAGAGGCGCAGATTATAATTGGAACTCATGCTCTTATTCAGGAAAAGCTAGAATATAAGGATTTGGCCCTTGTTATAACAGATGAGCAGCATCGATTTGGCGTTGCCCAAAGAGAGAGCTTTTCTAATAAGGGAAGACGACCACACATTTTGGTTATGTCTGCTACACCGATTCCAAGAACCTTGGCTATTATTCTTTATGGAGATTTGGATATTTCCGTAATTGATGAGCTGCCAAAGGGCCGTTTGCCTATTAAAAATGCAGTCGTTGACGAATCTTACAGAGATAATGCCGACAAGTTTTTAGAAAGGGAAGTAAAGGCAGGACATCAGTGTTATGTTATTTGTCCAATGGTTGAGGAAAGTGAGAATTTCACTGGGGCTAATGTAATTGATTACTCTAAAGAGCTTTCAAAGCGCCTGCCAGATTGTCGAATTGAATATCTTCACGGCAAGTTAAAGCCTGCCAAAAAGGAAGAGATAATGAGGCGATTTTCTAAACATGAGATAGATATTTTGGTATCCACAACGGTTATTGAGGTTGGTGTAAATGTACCTAATGCCACGGTTATGTTAATTGAGAATTCAGAGATGTTTGGACTTGCGGGACTACATCAGCTAAGGGGCCGTGTTGGTCGAGGTGATGCTCAGAGTTACTGTATCTTTATGACAGGTAAAAAGTCAGAGAAGATTAAGAAAAGATTAGATATTTTAAAAAATAGTAACGACGGCTTTGAGATAGCAAGAAAAGATCTAGAGCTTCGTGGCCCTGGCGACTTTTTTGGCGTAAGACAAAGCGGAGATTTTAATTTTGGCATTGCGGATATATTTGCAGATGCACAAACCCTAAAAGAGGCTAGTGATGCGGCTAAGCTAATTTATGACGCAGACAATAATTTAGAGAGTGATGAAAATGCACTGCTTAAGGAAAAAGTGATAGAATATAGGGGTAAGGTGCTAGATAAGATTAATATTTAAAGAATCGAGGCTTAAGATATGAGAGAGATGTCATTTACTATGAGTAGACCAGGTTTAGTAAAAGAAGGGGATGTAGTGGAAATTACTGAGGGAAAATTACCTAGTAGTTATTATTATACTATTGAACCTGCGGTAGCTATGTCTGGTAACTTCACAACTCCAGAGCGCTTAAAATCTAGAAAAGGCGTGGTTAAGGAAGTTGGTGAAACAAGTAGGGGCTATTATGTTTTGTGTGAATTTGATGAATAGTTATACAAAACGAAATTTTTATGCTATAATGAGAAGTGCGTCATTTTATGATATTAATAGTTTAAACATATTAAGGAGTTTGTTACAATGAAAAAGGTTGAAGATTATGTAAGAAGTATTCCAGATTTCCCTAAGGAAGGCATCGTATTTAGAGATGTCACAACAGTACTTCAGGATCCAGATGGCTTCCAGTTAGCAATTGATGAGATTGATAACTTATTAAAGGACGTAGATTATGATGTTGTAGTTGGACCAGAATCTAGAGGATTTATTTTTGGTGTTCCAATCGCTTATAAGAACCACAAGGGATTTGTACCTGCAAGAAAGAAGGGTAAGCTTCCTTGCGAGACAGTTTCTATGGAATACGCTCTTGAATATGGAACAGCCGTTGTTGAATTACATAAAGATTCTATCAAGCCAGGTCAGAAGGTAGTTATTGTAGATGACTTAATCGCTACAGGCGGAACAATTGAAGCAATCATTAAGCTTATCGAAGAGCTTGGTGGTGAAGTAGTTAAGGTTGTATTCTTAATGGAACTTGAAGGCTTAAAGGGCAGAGACAAGTTAAAGGGATACAATGTAGATGCAGTAATTAAGTATGAAGGAAAGTAATTAATTTAGAAAGTTTTAATTCCTAAATCTTAATTATTAGTTTATAATATTAGATATTAAGAAGTAGTGTGTTTTATTTATAAAGTGCACTACTTTTTTTAAAAGATTGGAGGATTAATATGAGTACACCACATAACGCAGCTAATTTAGGTGACATTGCAAAGACTGTTCTTATGCCAGGGGATCCGCTAAGAGCTAAGTTTATTGCAGATACATTCCTTGAAAATGTAACACAGTTTAACACTGTAAGAAATATGTTTGGATATACAGGTGAATATAAGGGCAAGAAGGTTTCTGTAATGGGAAGCGGCATGGGTATGCCATCAATTGGAATCTATAGCTATGAGCTCTATAGCATGTATGACGTAGATAATATTATTAGAATCGGTTCTGCAGGGGCTCTATCAGATAATCTTTCTTGCATGGATGTAGTTTTAGCTTCTACAGCTTCTACTAATTCAAATTATGCAGCCCAGTATAAATTACCAGGTACAATTGCACCAACTGCTAACTTTACACTTTTAAAGACAGCTTATGATGAGGCTGCAAAGCTTGGTATTGATGTAACTGTTGGAAATGTATTATCATCAGATACTTTCTATTCAGATGATAAAGATGCTAATGACCTATGGAAGAAGATGGGCGTGCTTTGTGTAGAGATGGAATCGGCAGCTCTTTACTTAAATGCTCAGAGACTAGGTAAGAATGCGCTTTGCATTTTAACTATCAGTGACCATCTTTATAAGAATGAAGAGCTTGATGCATATCAGAGACAGACTAGCTTTACTAATATGATGGAAATTGCACTTAATACTGCTATTAATCTTTAATTTAGGAGACTTGAATTTATGAATAATAAGGACATCGTTTGGATACTAATAATAATAGCAGCAATAGTTTCTATTATTTATGCCTACATTTCACAAAGAAGGGCAGCAAGAATAAAGCTACACAAAAGACTTAAGAAATCTTATGGCAAAAGGGCAAATAAGAAGACTAGCCTAGATGAACTTGAGCAGATTACACATTTTTATAAGAATAGGTCAAGTGGAGAATGTGTTGATGATATTAGCTGGAATGACCTAGATATGGATAGAGTTTTCCATGCCCTTAATAATACCAACTCTTCAATTGGTCAGGAATACTTATATAAAATGATTCGCGAGACGGATAAGTCTGAAGAAGAATTAAAGAAAATTAATGATTACGCTAATTCCTTTGATGAGGATGAGGATAGTAGATTTAAGATTCAAAAGATTTTTGCATTTATTGGATATGCTAAGCATATGGCAGTGTCTGATTATGTGGACATGATTGTGGAATTAAAGCCAAAGTCTAATATTGCAAATTATCTATCGCCTATTCTTTTAATCGCTTCTTTAGTGGTTTTACTTGCAATTAATCCATCCATTGGAATTTTACTTGTAATTGTTGCTATGATTTTTTGTGTGGTTACATATTACAGATTTAAGGCGGATGTGGAGAGATATTTTGTTTGTATAAATCAGATTGTTAAGATGATTAAGGCTTCAAAGGATATTGTAAATCTTGATTTGGATTTCCTTGCAGACTCTAATGCTAGATTAAAGGAATTATCAAAGGCCTTTAGTAAGATTTATAATAACTCAGCAATGCTTGAAACAGGCAATGTAACAGGCTCTATTTCCGAGATTATTATGGACTATTTAAGAATGCTTACTCATATTGACTTGATTAAGTTTAACAATATGGTTAAGTTACTTAATAATAAGGAACAGGAAATCTACGAGCTTATGGACGTTTTAGGCTTTATTGAGTCTACAATTGCCATTGCTTCCTTTAGAAAGAGCTTGCCATACTATAGCGTTCCGGAATTTGTGGAGGGAGACATCTCTATTAACTTAGAAGAGGCATATCACCCACTAATTGATAACCCAGTGGTTAATTCTATTAGTGAGAACGGTAATGTACTTCTTACAGGTTCTAATGCTTCCGGCAAGTCTACATTTTTAAAGACCGTTGCCATTAATGCAATTCTTAGCCAGACTATTAATACAAGCCTTTCAAAGTCTTATAAGGCACCAAAGTTTAGAATCTATTCTTCTATGGCACTTCGAGACGATTTAGAGGCTAATAATAGTTACTATATTGTAGAGATTAAGTCTATTAAGCGAATCTTTGATAGTCTTGATGATAATAAGAAGCCTTTACTTATCTTTATTGATGAGGTTTTAAAGGGTACTAACACAGTGGAGCGTGTGGCTGCATCAACTCAGATACTATCAAGCCTAGGCAAGTCAAAGGCCTTTGTATTTGCGGCAACTCATGACGTAGAGCTTACAACACTACTTGAGAAAGAGTATGAGAATTATCATTTTAGAGAAAATGTAACAGATGATGAAGTTTTATTTGACTATAAGCTTCACAAGGGACCAGCAACTACAAGAAATGCCATAAAGCTATTATCAGTCCTTGGATTTGATAAAGAAATTGTAGATAAATCAAATGAGAGAGCAGCATATTTCTTAGAGAATGCTAGCTGGAAAGTTGAAATTTAGGGGCAAATGTTATATAATAGCAATATATATATGTGTGGGATACCACGAAGGTGATTAACACAAATAAAATTAATTTGGAGGCGTTTTAATGGTTGTACTTACTACTTTAGGTGGCGAAATTTGTTATGAGGCAGTTAAGTTTGTAGTTTATATTGCTGCAATCGTTTGTGCTTGTATGATCGGTGGTAAATTACGCAAGTCCTCAGATGCTAAAAAGGCTGCAAAGGTTAGGGAAGAAGATAAATAATTATTATTTTATAGACAGGTCAGTGTTTGGCCTGTCTTTTTTTATTGCAAAGGCCTTTAAACCCTTGTTTCATTGACAGAAACAAATAATTGAGTTATATTTAGCTAGTGTCTTTAGAACTAGATAGCATAAAGACACGATTATTTTTTGTTAATTATTAAAAATTTATTATAGCATTTGGGAGGAAGAAACAGTGCAGTACAGAGGTGTAAACGAACTAAGAAAGTTATATCTTGATTTCTTTGAAAGCAAAGAACATCTTAGAATGAAGAGCTTTTCTTTAGTTCCTCACAATGATAACAGTTTACTTATTATTAATTCAGGTATGGCTCCTTTAAAGCCTTATTTTACAGGTCAGGAAATTCCACCTAAGAGAAGAGTTACAACATGTCAGAAGTGTATCAGAACAGGTGATATCGAGAACGTTGGTAAGACTGCAAGACACGGTACTTTCTTTGAAATGCTTGGTAATTTCTCATTTGGTGATTATTTTAAGACAGAAGCTATTCATTGGTCATGGGAATTTTTAACAGAAGTTGTAGGTATTGATCCAGACAGATTATATCCTTCAGTTTATGTTGATGATGATGAAGCTTTTGAAATTTGGAATAAGGAAATCGGCGTTGCAGCTGATAGAATTTATAGATTTGGTAAGGAAGATAACTTCTGGGAGCATGGTGCTGGTCCTTGTGGTCCATGTTCTGAAATCTATTATGACCGTGGTGAAAAGTACGGTACAGGCCCTGAGGATGTTATGGGTGGCGAAGGCGACAGATTCATGGAAGTATGGAATAACGTTTTCTCACAGTTTAACAACGACGGTAAGGGTAACTACACAGAATTAGTTCAGAAGAACATCGATACAGGTATGGGTCTTGAAAGACTTGCTGTAGTTGTTCAGGATGTAGATTCTATCTTTGATGTAGATACATTACAGGCACTTCGTGACAAGGTTTGCGAAATCGCTGGTGTTAAGTATAAGGATTCTGAAAAGCAGGATGTTTCTATCCGTGTTATTACAGACCACATTCGTTCTGTAACATTTATGGTATCAGATGGTATCATGCCTTCTAACGAAGGTAGAGGCTATGTTCTTAGAAGATTACTTAGAAGAGCAGCTAGACATGGTAGATTACTTGGAATTAACCATAAGTTCCTTGGTGAATTATGTGAGACAGTTATAGAAGGTTCTAAGGATGGTTACCCAGAGTTAGAAGAGAAGAAGACATTTATCTTAAAGGTTATCTCTGAAGAAGAAGATAAGTTTAATAAGACAATTGATCAGGGTCTTACAATTCTTAACGATATGATGGATGAGCTTGCAAAGAACAACTCTAAGGTTCTTAGCGGTGCTGATACATTTAAGTTATATGATACTTACGGATTCCCTATTGATTTAACAAAGGAAATCCTTGAAGAAAAAGATATTACTGTTGATGAAGAAGGCTTTAAGGCAGCTATGGAAGAGCAGAGAGTTAAGGCTCGTAATGCTAGAAAGACTACTAACTACATGGGTGCTGACGCAACAGTTTATGATGATATTGATCCAGCAATTAGCTCTGAATTTGTTGGCTATGACAAGTTAACAAATGAAGGCGAAGTCCTTGTTTTAACAACAGAGGAAGAAATTGTTGATGCTTTAACAGAAGGTGATAAGGGTACAATTATCGTTGATAAGACAGCTTTCTATGGCACAATGGGTGGCCAGGAAGGTGATAAGGGTATTATTACAACTCCTGAGGGCGAATTTAAAGTTGAGACTACAATTCACTTAAAGGGTGGCAAGATTGGTCACGTTGGTGAAATGACAAAGGGTATGATTAAGCAGGGTGATAAGGTTACACTTTGTGTTGATGAAGCTGGTAGAGCTGACACATGTAAGAACCACTCAGCTACTCACCTTTTACAGAAGGCTTTAAGAACTGTTTTAGGCGATCACGTAGAACAGAAGGGTTCATTTGTAAATCCAGAAAGACTTCGTTTCGACTTTACTCACTTCCAGAGCGTAACTAAGGAAGAATTAGCTAAGGTTGAAGAATTAGTTAATGAGCAGATTGCAAAGGCTGTTCCTGTTGTAACTGATGTTATGACAATTGATGAAGCTAAGAAGACTGGTGCTATGGCCCTCTTTGGTGAAAAGTATGGCGAGAAGGTACGTGTTGTATCTATGGGCGATTTCTCTAAGGAATTCTGTGGTGGTACACATGTAGCTAATACAGCTAATATTAGATTATTTAAGATCGTTGGTGAGTCAGGTGTTGCAGCTGGTGTTAGAAGATTAGAGGCTCTTACAGATAAGGGCGTATTAAACTACTATGCTAAGCTTGAAGAAGAATTAAGCAATGCAGCTAAGGCAGCTAAGGTTGAACCTGCTCAGCTAATTAATAAGATTAACTCATTAAATGATGAAGTTAAGGCACTTTCAAGTGAGAATGAAAAGCTTAAGGCTGAACTTGCAAACAACGCTCTTGGTGATGTTTCAAGTGATGCAGTTGAAGTTAAGGGTTTTAAGTTAATCGCTACTAAGTTATCAGGCGTTGATATGAACGAACTTAGAAACTTAGGCGATAAGTTAAAGACAGAAATCAAGTCAGGTGTTGTATTACTTGCATCTGATAATGATGGTAAGGTTAACTTAATTGCTATGGCAACAGATGATGCTGTTAAGGCTGGTGCTCATGCAGGTAACTTAATTAAGAGTCTTGCTCCAATCGTTGGAGGTGGCGGCGGTGGTCGTCCTAACATGGCTCAGGCTGGTGGTAAGAATGCTGCTGGTATTGATGAGTTACTTTCAAAGGTAGCATCTGAATTAGAAGGTCAGTTAAACTAGTCTAAACTTTTAGTTCAAAACTAGTTGACGAAAATAAAATATATGGTATAATTTTAGTTGTGCGATTAGAATACCCTATATTTATAATTATGTATTGATGCACAATTTGCAACAGAAGGGTGGTCAGGGAAGTATGTCAAACGTAATCGTTAAAGAAAACGAATCATTAGATAGCGCTTTACGCAGATTCAAGAGAAACTGTGCTAAGGCTGGCATTCAGCAGGAAATTCGTAAGAGAGAACATTACGAAAAGCCAAGCGTAAGACGTAAGAAGAAGTCTGAAGCTGCTAGAAAACGTAAGTACAACTAATTATAATTGTAAAGATAATGAGGCTAGCATACATTGTATGCTAGCTTTTTTATCAATTTTATCTTGGAGTGTAGTAGATGAGCGAATTAGAAAAGATGATTAATATCCCAGCTAGTGCTGCGGTTAATGTATTTGGACAGTTTGATGAATATGTACAGGCGATTGAGAGAACATTGCACGTTGATATTATCGCAAGAGATGAGAATGTAAAAGTAATAGGTGAGGAAACTAATGTTAGAAGCGCTGTTGAGGTTCTTAATAACTTAGTTACACTTAATAATAGGGGCAATCAGATAACTAGACAGAATGTTGATTATGCCCTTTCTTTAGTTTTAGAGAATAAGCAATCAGATATGATGCTTGAGATAGATTCAGATACCATTGCAAGAACTATTGCAGGTAGACCAATTAAGCCAAAGACTTTAGGCCAGAAGGAATATGTTGATATGATTAGAGATAACATGGTTACTTTTGGTATTGGTCCTGCAGGTACAGGTAAGACATATCTTGCTATGGCAATGGCCATTACGGCTTTTAAGAACAATGAGGTTAATAGAATTATTTTAACAAGACCTGCAATTGAAGCGGGCGAAAAGCTTGGATTCTTGCCAGGTGACTTACAAAGTAAGGTTGATCCTTATCTTAGACCACTTTATGATGCTCTTTATCAGATTATGGGAGCTGAGAGCTTTACAGCTAATATGGAGAAGGGTCTTATTGAGGTTGCACCTCTTGCCTACATGAGAGGTAGAACTCTTGATAATGCCTTTATTATCCTTGATGAAGCACAGAATACAACACCAGCCCAGATGAAGATGTTCCTTACAAGAATTGGTTTTGGAAGTAAGGTAGTTGTAACGGGTGATATGACTCAGAAGGATTTACCTTTTAATACACAGTCTGGTTTAGAAGTGGCAATTAAGGTCTTATCTAGAGTGGATGGCATTGCATTTGCAAAATTAACTAATAAGGACGTTGTAAGACATCCTCTTGTTCAAAAGATTGTAAAGGCTTATGAAAGCTATGAAGAGAAGTTAGAAAAGAAGAAAAAAGCCCCAAAGAATAGAGCTTTTAAAAAATAAAAAGGTAAATAAAAGGCCAAGAGCCTAAGGAAGAATTGAGAGGTATATTTATGGGAATTTACATTGAATATAATACAGATAAGAAATTTGATTTTAACTACGAAGACGTTATTAGATCAGTTATTATTGAGGCTATTGATTATGTAAAATGTCCTTATAAGGCAGAACTTAATGTAACAATTACAGATAATGAGGAAATTCATGAAATTAATAAGCAGTATAGAGATGTAGATTCAGCAACAGATGTACTTTCTTTCCCAGGCCTTAACTACGTGGAGCCGGGAGACTTTAAGAGCTTAAAAAAGTTTTTAGAGGAGAATCACGAGGACTACTTTAATCCTGAAACTGACGAGCTTATGCTAGGGGACATTGTGGTTTCAATTGAGAAGGTTTATGAGCAGGCCGACAAGTATGGTCATTCTCCCCTTAGAGAACTTGCCTTTCTTGTGGCCCATAGCATGATGCATTTATTTGGCTATGATCACATGACTGAGCCTGAGGCTAAGGAGATGGAAGGAAAGCAGGAAGATGTCCTAGCTCGTCTTGATATTACAAGAGATAAGGATATAAAGATGATTACTAAGGCCACAAAGGAAGATGAGGCCTTAATTAAAGAGGCTAAGAAGGCAATGAAGTTTTCTTATTCTCCATACTCGAAGTTCCCTGTGGGAGCTGCTCTTTTAACAGAAGATGGCAAGATTTTTACAGGAGCTAATATTGAAAATGCATCTTATGGCGCTACAAATTGCGCAGAGCGAACAGCAATTTTTAAGGCCGTATCTACTGGCGAGAAAAAGTTTGTAAAGATTGCAGTAGTTTCAAAGAAGGGTGCGGCTTATCCATGCGGCATTTGTAGACAGGTAATGTCTGAATTTATGAATGAGAATGCAATTTGCCTTGTGGAAGTGGATAAGGAGATTAAAAGATATAGCTTAGGGGATTTGTTAGCATTTTCCTTTAAACTATAAGATTGTATAGGAAGAATAAGTAAAACTAAGAGATATAAGGATTGATTATGAAAGATTTTTTTGAATATGATTGCCTAATAGTGGGAGCGGGAGCTTCAGGGCTTTTTGCGGCTAGCCTTTTATCAACTACAGGCCTTAAGTGTGCAGTGGTTGAGGCTAACAATAAGCTTGGTGCTAAGCTTTTACAAACTGGCAATGGAAAATGTAATTTCACAAATCTAAATCTTAATGAAGAAAACTATCAAAATGAAGATAGAGATAAGGCCTTTGCCATAATTAAGGAGTTTGATAACAAGGAAGTTATTAATTACTTTAAGGAGCTTGGAGTTTTAACTAAAGTTAGAGATGGCTATGTCTATCCTAGATCTGAGACAGCTCTTAGCGTGGTTAATGCCTTAAGACTTGATATAGAAAGTAAGAAAGTTAAGCAGTTCCTTAATTGTAGTTTTAAGTCCTTTAAAAAGGAAGGAGATTATTTCCTTGTAAACTGTCTTGAAAAGATGGAGGAAAATTCTAAAAAGCAGGATACTTCTAAAAAGCAAGAAGCCTCTAAAAAGCAGGAGGCAAGCTTTCCAATTACCATTAAGGCAAAGAAGCTTATAATTGCTACAGGAACTAATGCAAGTATAGATAATAAAAGAAAGTCTAATCAGGAAGAATTCCTAAAGGACATGTCCATTAAATACAAAAAATTTCTACCAGCCCTAGTAGCACTAAAGGCAGACAATAAGTTTATTAAGCTAGCTAAGGGAGTAAGAGCCCTTGGTAAGGTTACAATTCTTGTGGATGGTAAGGAAATCGCCTCTGATACAGGTGAGATTCAGTATGCAGATTATGGTATTTCAGGAATCCCTGTATTTCAGATAAGTAGATATGCGACTGCTGCCTTGAACGATAAAAGGAAGGTGTATGCAAGCCTTGATATTACACCGGATTTTACTAAAGAGGAGCTTTTTGAAAATGTTTCTCTTATTGTAAAAAATGGACAAACTAAATTTTTAAGAGAACTTTTTGATGGCTTTATTAATCATAAATTAATGGAATTTATTTTAAAGAATATTAATATGGACCTAGATATAAAGGCTAGTAATTTAACTTCTAAGGATATTGATAAGATTTGCAAGGCCCTTAAAAATACCAGTCTTGAAATTATAGATTCAAAGGGAGAGAACTTCGCTCAAGTTTTACAGGGTGGAGTTTTATTTAGCGAGTTAACAAACGACTTAGAGTCAAAGAAATATCCAGGCCTATATTTTTGTGGTGAGATTGTAGATGTAGATGGCATGTGCGGTGGCTACAATTTACAGTGGGCTTTTTCATCGGCTCACAAGCTATCTAAAAAGATAATAGGAGAATATAGTGGAACAGGAAGTAATTAGAATATCTAATATTAAATGTAAGCCAAATGACGGCCTTGATTTAATTGAAAAAAAGATTAGAAAGGCCCTTAATTTAGGCAAGGAAGATATTAAATATGAGATTTTAAAGCGTTCTATTGACTCAAGACATAAGCCAGAGATTATCTATCTTTATAGCGTCAATGTCTTAAGTGTTAAGGGAAAGAGCTTTAAGGATATATTAAAAAGAACTAGAGATAAGAATGTGACTCTATCTAAAAAAATAATTTATCAGTTAGATACAAGCACTAAGGGACGTGAAATTAGTGAAGAGGAAAGACCTGTTATTATAGGTTTTGGTCCTGCAGGAATTTTTGCAGCCCTTAATTTATCTAGAATGGGCCTTAGACCTATTGTCTATGAGAGAGGTCTTGAAATCTCAAAAAGACAGGAAAAGGTTAATGGCTTTTGGTCAGGTGAAAAGCTTGATTTAAACTGTAATGTACAGTTTGGCGAAGGCGGGGCTGGTACATTTTCAGATGGTAAATTAAATTCAAGTATTCATGAGAGTACCGGAAGGATTAGTTATGTTCTTAATACCTTTGTAGAACACGGGGCAAATCCAGAGATCCTTTATGTTAATAAGCCACATATTGGAACAGATGTCCTAGCAAAGGTCATTGTAAGTATTAGAGAAGAGATTAAGGCTAATGGCGGAGAGATACATTTTGCATCAAAGCTTGAGGCTATTAATTTAAAGGCTAATCCAAGTGGGGAAAAGGAGATAGACTCCCTAGAGATTAAGGATTTAACTACAGGTAAAATTTTTACAAAAACAGCTAGAAAGGTAATCCTAGCTATTGGACATAGCGCAAGAGATACCTTTGAAATGCTTGATAAGCTAGGCATTATGATGACTGCAAAGCCTTTTGCTGTGGGCGTTAGAGTAGAGCACAAGCAGGAACTTATTAATAGAAATGCTTACGGGGCTGCCCTTGATAATCCAAATTATAAGCTTCCAACTGCAGATTATAAGGTGACTTATAAGACTCATGCTAGCGGCGAGGAGAGAGGAGTTTATTCCTTCTGTATGTGCCCAGGCGGCTATGTGGTTAATGCATCAAGTGAGGAGGGAGAGCTTGCCGTTAACGGAATGAGCTATTCAAGCCGTGCAGGTGAGAATGCAAACTCTGCAATTATTGTAACCGTCACTCCTAAGGATTTTGGTGAAAATGTACTTGATGGTATGAAATTCCAGAGAAAACTTGAGGCTGCTGCTTATAGAGAAGGTGAAGGTAAGATTCCTGTACAGACCTTTGGAGATTTTGATAAGGGGGTCAAGTCAACTAGTCTTGGTAAGGTAATGCCTAATACTAAGGGGGATTATAAGCTTTCAAATTTAAGAGAAGTTTTACCAGAATTTATAACAAGTTCATTAACTGAAGGAATTCATGGTTTTGATAAGTTTATTAAGGGCTATGATAACGAGGAAACACTACTATTAGGCGTGGAATCAAGAACTTCATCCCCTGTTAAGATTTTAAGAAATGATGATTATTATTCAATAAATATTAAGGGTCTAATACCATGTGGTGAGGGTGCTGGTTATGCAGGCGGTATAACTAGTGCGGCAGTAGATGGAATGAAGGCTTGCGAGGCAATTGCCAAGGGCTTTATAAACTAGACTTTTTTTAGGAAATATAGTAAAATTAATCCTTGTGAAACTTTAGGTTTTGCAAGGATTTTTTAGGGCTAAAGGTGACTATATGGAGAATTTACGAGAAGCAATTAAAGGCAAAAAAAGAATAGTTATTAAGATAGGTTCCTCATCACTTATGCATGAGAACACAGACAGATTAAACCTATTAAAGATTGAGAAGTTGGTAAGAACTTTGGTGGATATTAAGAATTCAGGTAGAGACGTGGTTTTAGTGTCTTCTGGTGCTATTGCAGTAGGAAGAAATGCCATTGGTCTTGATTGTAAGCCGTCGGAGTTACCAGTTAAGCAGGCTTGTGCAGCCATTGGACAGGCAAAGCTTATGATGGTTTATCAGAAGATTTTTGCTGAATATAATTCTTTAGCAGCACAGGTTTTAATGACAAAGAACACAGTCCTTAATAAGACTAATAGATTGAATGCTAGAAATACATTTGACGAATTATTAAAACTACATGCAATTCCTATAGTTAATGAGAATGATACAATTTCAACATATGAGATTGAACAGCTTAATACATTTGGAGATAATGATAGATTATCAGCAATTGTTTCAGCTATTATTGGGGCTGATTTGCTAATTCTTTTATCAGATATTGACGGATTATATACAGATGATCCTAATTCTAATCCAGATGCTAAATTTATTGAGTGCGTAGATACACTAGATGATACGACCCTTGATATGGGTAAGGACAGCTCAAAGAGTAGTGTCGGTACAGGGGGCATGGCAGCTAAGCTTGTGGCTGCTAAGATTGCTACTTATTCAGGTGCAGATATGGTTATTACTAATGGTAATGACATTGAAAATATTAATAGAGTTTTAAAGGGTGAAAGTGTTGGTACAATCTTTAAGAGCAATAAGATTGAGAATTTCAACCTTAATTCACTAATCGATTAATTTCGGAGGATATATGGATATTCAGCTTATTAAGAATGCCGAAGAAAGTAAATATATACCCCTAGCTGGCGAATTATTACTTCAAACTCAGAATGACGAGTCGATTTTTAGCAATCGATTTAGGTCAAAGAAGATGTTTTTACTTAATGCGTCAACTAATGAACGTTTTGAAATTGGTTCAGGAATCAAGAAGTATTTGTTTGGTGAGATTTCTTATGCAAGTAAGGATCCAAACTATATATACTTTGTTTCCCTTGAGGAAGAGACTGCAGAAAGCTTTTGGGTAATTCTTTATAAATATCAATTCGATAATGATGAGATTTCTAAAAGTTACAAATTTTCTATGAATAAATCAGACATAGAGGATAGACTTCTTATCTTTGCAATTGATGGAAATTATCTATTGATTGAGCAGATTGATAGAAAGACTAATAAATTTAAGAGAATAATTCTTCATGAGACAAATCAAGACAGAGATATTCCTATTGAGAATTCCCTAGTGGGAGTTTTAGGTGCTGAGAGAATTATTCCAATTAGTGGTAATAATTGCGTGGTTAAACTTGGAGCAAGCAAGACCTTTGAGCAATTTAAGAATGACAATAAGAAGAAGGACATTTTAATAAGTTCTTATGCCTTAGTGGATGAGGCAGACGTGGTGGACGAGTTTGAAACTAACGAGCAGATAACACCAGAGACTGAGATTATTGGAATTGTTAATATTAGACAGTTTATTTCAGAGAATTCCCTTAACGGGGCCAATGTCAGCATGGAAAGACTTGATGTTGCAAAGAAGGATTCCACTTTCCCATACATTAAGATAACTGAGGGTAAGGTGGTTTATTCTAAATTCTCCGCTGAATATCACTCTGAGAAGATTGTTTTTTATGATTATGAAAATGATGTAAAGCAGGTACGTCTTAATAATGACGTTTATAAAAGCACGGACTTAAGTTATACCTACATCATTAACGACACACCATATATGATAAGCAGAGCTAAGACTCAAACTACTATGCTTAATCTAAATAACCAAAAGATTGAGGCAAAGTTTGGAGCAGATGTCTATGTGAAATTTGTAGAGAATGACCTTTTGGTTTTATCTAGAAAGAAGCACAAGATTCCATTTTTTAATGAGGGCTCAAACTACATTGAAGTAGTTCGATTCCCAGATATACATACTAAGGTTTTTACAACAAAGGCAGACTATAAGTACTGTATTTCCACAGGAAATAATTTGCTTATTTTTACACCTTAGTTTTTAAGATAGAAAGGAAGTAGTTTTATGAATATGCAGGAAAGACTTGATAGAATTAATGAACTCTATAGAAAGTCTAAGGCTGAAGGCTTAACAACTGCTGAAAAAGAAGAGCAGGATAAATTAAGAAAAGAATATGTTAAGATTTTCCGCGAGAATTTAAGAGGTTCTCTTGAGACAATTAAGATTCAAAATCCTGATGGCAGCATTATTGATGTCAAGGAAAGACATGATGAGAAGATGAAATTAAAGGCCAAGAAAGAATTAGAAGAAGCTAAGAAAAACGGTAACTAAGTTTGGATTTGGACTAAGAATAGGTAACTAGAACATGGAAAAGACAGAGCTAAGGAAGTTAATAAAAGAAAGAAGAAACACATTTTCAAAAAAAGAATTAGCTAGTTTAAGCGATAGAATAGCGGACAATCTCTTTAAATTAGAGGAATTGGCTTTTGTAAAAAATGTACTTATCTATGTAAGTACTAATGTGGAAGTTGATACAAGAAAATTAATTCTAAAATTTCTTGAGGCAGGCGTTAATGTATATGTGCCTCGTGTAGTGGATTTAGGCCAGGGGCTTATGAGATTTTTTAAGATAAATAGCTTAGAAGATTTAGAGCCAGGGTGCATGAAGATTTTAGAGCCAAAACTAAATTTAGAAGAGCTTGATGAAGCTTGTATTGATGATAGCTTTTGCATTATAATGCCGGGTCTTTCTTTTGATAAAAAAGGACATAGGTTAGGTTATGGCGGCGGATTTTATGACAGATTTAATGCAAGAGTTAATCCTAAGCTTTTAAAAGTTGCCCTTAGTTTTGAATTTCAGCTTGTAGATGAATTAATAGCAAATGAATATGATATAGATGTAGACAAGGTTATTACTGAAAAAGAAATAATAAATTGTAAGTAAAGGATATTTTTATGAATACGGAAATTAAAAAGGAATTAGATAAGATTAAACCAGTTCAGAAAATTAAGGAAGCAGTTGAAAGCAGCGAAGAGCTTTCAGTTCAGATAGAATATATTGGAAAGTGCCAAGAGTATATTATGGATTTAAAGAATAGACTTGGCAGACCACTTTACGCTTGCATTAACACATTTGGTTGCCAGATGAATGCAAGAGACTCAGAGAAATTACTAGGAATTTTAAAGGAAATTGGCTTTGTGGAAACAGATGATGAAACTAAGGCCGATTTTGTTTTATATAATACATGTACAGTTAGAGAGAATGCCAACTTAAGAGTTTATGGTAGATTAGGTCAGTTACGTGGCTTAAAGAGAAAGAAGCCTCATATGCTTATTGCTCTTTGCGGTTGTATGATGCAGGAGCCAGAGGTAGTTGAAAAGATTCAGAAGTCTTACAGATTTGTAGATATTGTCTTTGGTACTTTTAATATCTATGAGTTAGCACAGCTTATTTATGAGAGAATCACAACTAATAAGCAGGTTGTAGACATTAGACAGGATACTAATGAAATTGTAGAAAATTTACCTGTAGAGAGAAAGTTCCCATTTAAGTCTGGCGTTAATATTATGTATGGTTGCGATAAGTTCTGTACTTATTGTATCGTGCCTTATGTTCGTGGTAGAGAAAAGAGCCGTGAACCTAAGGAAATCGTAAGAGAAATCGAGCACCTTGTAGCAGATGGCGTTAAGGAAGTTATGCTTCTTGGACAAAATGTTAACTCTTACGGCAAGGGACTTGGCGATGATGTTACATTTGCAAACCTTTTAGCTGAAATTGATAAGATTGAAGGTTTAGAGAGAATTAGATTTATGACACCATACCCATCTGATTTTGGTGATGATGTTATTGAGGTCTGTTCAAAATCTACTAAGATTTGTAACCACTTCCATATGCCAGTGCAGAGTGGTAGTACAAGACTTCTAAAGAAGATGAACAGACGTTACACTAAGGAAGAGTATTTATCATTAATTGATAGAATTAGAGCTAAGCTTCCTAATGTTTCATTTACAACTGATATTATTGTTGGTTTCCCAGGTGAGACAGAAGAAGATTTCCTTGAAACTCTTGACGTGGTACGTAAGGCAAATTACGACAGTGCTTACACATTTATTTACTCAAAAAGAACAGGTACACCTGCTGCCAAGTTTGAAGACCAGGTGCCAGAGGATGTGGTTAAGGATAGATTTAACCGCTTACTTGAAGTAGTAGATGAAGTTTGTCATAAGAACAGTAAGAGATTTGAAGGCCAGACAGCAAGAGTACTTGTTGAAGGACTTGATGATCACGAAGAGGGCATGGTAACAGGCCGTATGACTAATAACATCTTAGTTCACTTTAAGGGAGATGCATCCTTAATTGGTTCCCTTGTGGATGTTAAACTTGTGGAATGCAAGGGCTTTTATTACATGGGCGAGTTAGTTTAAGCACAAATAAAAAATGGAGGAGAAGAAATGGCTGAATATTCACCGATGATGCAACAATATCTAAAGACTAAAGAAGAATATAAGGATTGTATTCTCTTTTATCGATTAGGCGATTTCTATGAAATGTTTTTTGACGATGCCATTCAGGTATCAAAAGAGCTTGAGTTAACTCTTACAGGAAAAGATTGCGGACAGGAGGAAAGGGCACCTATGTGTGGTATCCCTTTCCATGCTGCCGAAGGCTATATTAATAGACTTGTAGCTAATGGTCACAAGGTGGCCATTGGTGAACAGGTAGAAGATCCTAAAACTGCAAAGGGTCTTGTTAAGCGAGAGGTTATCAGGGTTGTAACTCCTGGTACTAATATTGAATCTAGTGCTCTTGATGAAACTAAGAATAATTATACTATGAGTATTTTTTATCTTGGTGAGAAATTAGGAGTGTCTTTAGTAGATTATTCTACAGGAGAATTCTTTGTAACAGAGCTAACAACAGGCTCTGCTTTAATTGATGAAATTAATAAATTTACTCCATCAGAAATCATTATTAATGATTATTTCTTAATGTCAGGAATTGATATTAATACAGTTTGTGATAAGTTAAATATTTCTGTATCAACTCTTGATAATTGGTATTTTGATGATGATACAGCAAAGAGAACCATAGAGGAACATTTTCATGTAACTGACCTTACAGGTCTTGGTCTTGCTGACTTATCTGTTGGAATTAATGCTGCAGGCTCCCTTCTTGTCTACCTAAAAGAGACTCAAAAGACAGAGCTTTCACATATTACTAATCTAGTTCCTTATACTACAGGAAAATATATGCTTATCGATTCTTCATCAAGAAGAAACCTTGAATTGGTTGAGACCATGAGAGAGAAGCAAAAGAAGGGTTCTCTTCTTTGGGTACTTGATAAGACTAAGACTGCAATGGGTGCTAGATCCCTTCGACTTTTAATTGAGCAGCCTCTTATTAATAAAGAAGAAATTATTAGAAGACAGGATGCTATTGAGGAACTTAATAATCATGCCATTGATAGGGAAGAGCTTAGAGAATATCTAAATCCTATCTATGATTTAGAGCGAATCATGACTAAGATTAGTTGTCATTCAGCTAATCCTAGGGACTTAATTGCTTTTAAGAATTCTTTGGAAATGTTACCTCATATTAAGAGAATTATTGGAGGATTTAAGTCTGATTTATTCAAAGAATATTTTAATGAATTAGATGATTTGTCTGATTTATACAATTTAATTTCAGCAGCTATTATTGATGATCCACCAATTGCTATGCGTGATGGTGGACTTATTAAGGATGGCTATTCTGCGGAAGTGGATGAGCTTAAAAATGCGAAGATTAACGGTAAGGATATGCTTGCGGCTATAGAAGAGCGTGAACGTGAGGCAACAGGCATTAAGAACTTACGTATTAAATACAATAAGGTTTTTGGTTACTATTTAGAGGTTACAAATTCCTTTAAGTCACTAGTACCAGATAATTGGGTTAGAAAGCAGACTTTAACTAATGCCGAGCGTTATACAATGGATGAGTTAAAGAAGCTTGAAGATATGATTCTTGGGGCTGAAGATAAGCTATATTCTCTAGAATATGACTTATTTGTTGAGGTTAGAGATAAGATTGCAGGAGAGGTTTTACGTATTCAAAAGACTGCAAGAGCAGTGGCAATGATTGATGTATTTGCTTCTTTATCAGTGGTTGCAGTAAATAATAACTTTACAAGACCTAGAATTAATGAAAAGGGTATTATTGATATTAAAGATGGTAGACATCCAGTGGTTGAGAAGATGATTTCAGGAGATATGTTTGTTTCAAATGATACATATCTTGATAATAACGCCAACAGAGTGGCAATTATAACGGGTCCTAATATGGCTGGTAAGTCTACATATATGAGACAGACAGCTCTTATTTGTTTGCTTGCACAAACTGGTTCTTTTGTACCTGCAAGTTCTGCTAACATTTGCCTAGTAGATAGAATCTTTACAAGAGTTGGTGCATCAGATGATTTGGCTAGTGGACAATCTACCTTCATGGTGGAGATGACCGAGGTTGCCAACATTTTACGAAATGCTACTAAAAACAGTCTTATTATTCTAGATGAGATTGGCCGTGGTACTTCTACCTTTGATGGACTAAGTATTGCCTGGGCTGTAGTTGAGCACATTGCTAATACTAAGATTCTTGGTGCTAAGACACTTTTTGCAACTCATTATCATGAGCTTACTGAACTTGAAGGGTCTCTAGCAGGTGTTAAGAATCTTTGCATTGCCGTTAAGGAAAAGGGCGATGATATAGTATTCCTTAGAAAGATTGTAAAGGGCGGCGCAGATAAGAGTTATGGTATTCAGGTTGCAAGACTTGCAGGTGTTCCTGAATCCGTTCTTGATAGAGCTAAGGAATTAGTGCTTGAGCTTAGTAATGCTGATATTTCTATGAAGGCAAAGGACATTGCTCAGTATTCAAAGCAGAGCTCAAAGATTGGAGAAGAGTATAAGAGCGTGTCTGACCTTGATGTAAGACAGATGACACTATTTGATGCGGTTCCAGATAATGACATTTTAGATGATTTAAGAAATCTTGATATAACTAATATGACACCTATTGATGCCCTTAATGAGCTCTACAAGCTACAGGGCAAGTTAAAGAATAGATGGTAGAATTTTGAACGCAGTAATTAAGGCTAAAGTTGGGAGGGATAATATGCCAATTAAGATGCTAGATCAGGCTACAATTAACAAGATTGCAGCTGGTGAAGTAGTTGATAGACCTCAGTCTATTGTTAAGGAGCTTGTTGAAAATGCTATCGATGCCGGAGCAAGCGCAATTACAGTAGAAATTAAAGAAGGCGGAATTAGTTTTATAAGAGTAACTGATAACGGCAGTGGTATTAACGGAGATGAGATTCCAACGGCCTTTCTTAGACATGCCACAAGTAAGATAAAGTCTATTGAAGATTTAATTAGCGTATCTTCTCTTGGCTTTAGAGGTGAGGCCCTTGCAAGTATTGCAGCGGTGGCTCAAGTGGAATTAATTACAAAGACTAAGGATAAGCTAAATGGCTATCGTTACGTAATAGAAGGCGGTAAGGAAAAGAGTCTAGAGGAGGTTGGCGCCCCTGATGGTACAACAATTGTTGTAAGAAATTTATTTTACAATACTCCAGTTCGTCGTAAATTTTTAAAATCTGCCAACACAGAAGGGGGCTATATTAACTCTCTTATGCAGTACCTAGCCCTTTCACATCCAGATGTTTCTTTTAGATTTATTGCTAATAACAACAATAAATTGCACACTTCTGGTAACACTAATCTAAAGGACATTATTTATAGTGTTTATGGTAGGGAAATTACTGCAAATCTTTATGAGATTAATGCAAAGACCATGGATATTTCCATGAAGGGTTTTATTTGTAAGCCTTTTATTTGTAGAGGTAATAGAAGTTACGAGAATTATTACATCAACGGCCGTTACATTAAAAGTAACATTATTAATAAGGCCATTGAGGATGCCTATAAGGGCTTTGTAATGCCAAAGAATTATCCATTTACAGCGATACATTTTACAATTAATTCTGAAATTATTGATGTAAATGTGCATCCTTCAAAGATGGAGCTTCGCTTTGCAAACAATGATTATGTCTATAATTTTGTATATGCAAGCGTGCTTTCTTGCCTAAAGGCTCAGGAGCTTGCAGCAAATGTTCCTGTGGGCCCTAATAGTGAGAAGGAAGAAAGGACTGTGGCACAGCCAAGCCTTATGGCACAAGCAACAAATCCTACTGATAGAAGACCTGAGCCTGTGGCTGCTAGCCTAAATCAGCATGATAAGAAGGATACTCTTGCTTCAAACTATCAGGAGAGAAGAATCGATAAGGTATCTGCTGCAGAGATTGAAAATCAGGTTAAGCCAAACATTAATAAGGAAAGACTTCCTGAGCCTTTTGAAATCAAGCGTTCTAATGAAATGATTAAAGAGGATTTAAAGGAGTATGAGGCTGTTAATGATAAGCTAAAGACTTCAGAGCAGATGTCCATTTTTGATGATAAATTATTAGCCCAGACTAATAAGCCAAAGTATAGGATTATTGGCCAGCTCTTTGAGACTTACTGGTTATTTGAGTTGGGGGATAAGTTTTATATGATGGATCAGCACGCAGCTCACGAGAAGGTGCTATATGAGCGTTTTATGAAACATTTGCATGAAAAGGAAATGTCTTCACAGATGATTATGCCTCCGGTTATTCTTACTCTTAACATGAGAGAAGAGGAGTTATTAAAAGAAAATATGAAGCGCTTTAAGGACTTGGGCTATGAAATTGAGGAGTTTGGTGGCAATGAATATAAGCTTACAGGAATTCCTGCAGGCCTTCCAACTCTTGATTATAAGGCGCTTTTTATAGAGATTTTGGATAATTTAACTGAGGATTATAAGTCTGCTGAGGCAGAAATTTTTACGGATAGAGTGGCGACCATGTCTTGTAAAGCGGCGGTTAAGGGTAATAATAAGTTGTCTATTAATGAGGTGGAGGAGCTTATGGCAGAGCTTATGACTCTTGATAATCCTTACAATTGTCCTCATGGCAGACCAACTTTGATTATTATGACTAAGTATGATATTGAAAGAAAGTTTAAGAGAATAGTAGGTTAATAAATTTATGGAAAATAAAGACAAACAACCTTTAATAATTATATCTGGACCAACAGCGGTTGGTAAAACTTCTAGTTCTATAAAGCTTGCAAAGGCCATTAACGGTTCTATTATTAGTGCTGATTCTATGCAGGTTTATAAGGGTATGGATATTGGTACTGCAAAGATTACAAAGGAAGAGATGGAGGGAGTTAAGCATTACTTAATTGACTGTCTTGATCCTAAGGATGAGTTTAATGTTATGGTTTTTAAGGAAATGGCTTTAAAGGCCATTGAAGAAATCAGACATGAAGGAAAGATTCCTATTGTAGTTGGTGGTACTGGCTTTTATGTGCAGGCTCTTTTATATGATGTGGAATTTACAAAGACTGAGGATGATAATAGCGAGTATAGAAACTCTTTATATGAATATGCTAAGACTTATGGAAATGAAGCTCTACACGCTAAGTTAGATGAGGTGGATAAAGAGTCTGCGGCTAGTATACATGCTAATAATGTAAAGAGAGTTGCTAGGGCTTTGGAATATTTTCATCAGACAGGGGAGCTTTTCTCTAAGCATAATGAGACTCAAAAGCAGAGGACTTCTCCTTTTAATTATGTTTACTTCGTATTAAATGATGATAGAGATGCTCTTTATGAAAGAATTGATAAAAGAGTGGACAAGATGTTTTTAGATGGCCTTGTTAGTGAAGTTGAAAAATTAGCTAAAATGGGGTACACTAAAGACCTTGTGTCTATGCAGGGCATAGGTTACAAAGAGATTCTTGACTATTTAGATGGCAAGTATTCTTTGGAGGAAGCTAAGGAAATAATCAAGCGTGATACAAGAAGGTTTGCAAAGAGACAGCTTACTTGGTTTAGACGAGAGAAGGACTGTCTTTGGGTAGATATTGGAAAGCTTGATTACGACTTTAGTAGAATAATTGATTTTATGATGCTTGAAATTAAGAATAGAGAATTAATTTAAAAGCATTAGTTGGAGGAATATCGTGAAATTAGCATATTGTAATGAATTTAACATCGACCCAAAGGTCTATGACTTTTGCGAAAGTGTAGAGAATGATTTAAAAGCTAGATTTGAGAAAATCGATAAGGTTGCAGAATTTAACCAGTTAAAGGTTATTAGCGCTATGCAAAAGGCAAAGGTTTCAGAGGCACATTTATCTGGAACAACAGGTTATGGCTATAATGACTTAGGTAGAGATACATTAGAGGAGATTTATGCTGACATTTTCAAAGCAGAAGATGCTCTTGTAAGACCACAGATTACTTGCGGTACACATGCCTTAAATGTAGCACTTGCTTCCCAGCTTCGTCCAGGAGATGAGCTTTTATCACCTGTTGGAAAGCCTTATGATACTATGGATGAAATCATTGGTATTAGAGAGTCTAAGGGAAGTCTTGCTGAATACGGCATTAGCTATAGACAGGTGGATTTACTTGAGGATGGTAGTTTTGATTTTGATGGAATTAAGGCCGCAATTAATGAAAAGACTAAGTTAGTTACAATTCAGCGTTCAAAGGGCTATGCTACAAGACCTACATTATCTGTTGAGCAAATCGGCGAGCTTATTAGCTTTATTAAGTCTATTAAGCCAGAAGTTATTTGTATGGTAGATAACTGTTATGGTGAATTTGTAGAAGAGATTGAGCCAACTGAGGTTGGAGCTGATATGTGCGTTGGTTCTTTAATTAAGAACCCAGGTGGCGGACTTGCTCCTTGTGGCGGTTATATCGTTGGTAAGAAGGAATGCATCGAGCAGGCAGCTTACAGATTAACTAGTCCTGGTCTTGGTAAGGAAGTTGGTGCTTCCCTTACTCTTAATCAAAGCTTCTATCAGGGCTTATTCCTTGCTCCAACAGTAGTAGCAGGCGCTCTTAAAGGTGCGATTTTTGCTGCAAATGTTTACGAGAAAGCAGGCTTTAAGTGTAGACCTACAGCAAGCGAAGATAGATACGATATTATTCAGAATGTAGAGCTTGGTTCTAAGGAAGGCTTACTTGCTTTCTGTAAGGGTATTCAGATGGCTGCTCCAGTAGATAGCTTCTTAACACCAGAGCCATGGGCAATGCCAGGTTATGATTCAGATGTCATTATGGCTGCAGGCGCTTTCGTACAGGGCTCATCTATTGAGCTTAGTGCAGATGGTCCACTAAAGGAACCATACCTTGTATTTTTCCAGGGTGGCTTAACATGGTATCATGCTAAACTTGGTATTATGATGAGTGCCAATGAGATGTTTAAGGCTGGTCTTTTTAACATTTAAATAAGTTTTAAATTAGTATTGTGCTTGAAAATCCCCCTATTTATGCTAAAATAGTTCTGTGCTATAATTTTAAGTGATTTTGTAATCAAGAAAATTATTGTAAAGAGGGGGATATAATGGCTAAGTATAAAAATGGCTGGTTATTGTTACTGTTTATTATTATTGGGATAGTACTTGGCGGTTTGGTAGCTGAAGCTGCAAAAGGAGTTCCTGGAATTTCTTGGCTAAGCTACGGACAAACAATTGGAACAGTAGATGGAGATTTAACTACTATTGATTTAGGGGTTATAATTTTTACTATTGCTCTTCAGATTAAACTGACAGTTGCAAGTATTATTGGCATTATTCTTGCAATTATAGTTTTTAAGGTTATTTAAGACGGGGTATTCTGTAATTTAATTACATGAATAGTATGTTTAACAACGGGGGCATTGACATTGAATTGATGCCTTATGAGAAGGCTTTAAGATATGGAATAGAGACTTTAACGGATGTGGAGATTTTAGCAGTGATTTTACGAACGGGAGTTGGTAAGATTAAGGTGCTAGACTTAGCTAAGTTATTATATGAGACAGCGGGAAATAAGGGCTTAGTTGGCCTTGCTTCTCTTGAAATTGATGATTTAGTTAAGATAAAGGGCATTGGTAGAGTTAAGGCTATTCAGATTAAATCTATAATAGAGCTTTCAAAGAGACTAGCTAAGTTAAAGGCCAATGAGAAGTTGGATTTTTCTAGGTCTGAGACGGTGGCTAAGTTTTATATGCAGGATTTAAGACATTTACAGCAGGAGCATCTAATTCTTGTTTTATTAGATAGTAAGTGCTGTTTAATTAAAGATATGGTCTTGACAGTTGGCACGGTTAATAGTTCCTTAATAGATACGAGAGACATTTTCATTAAGGCACTTAAAAGCGGGGCTGTACAGATTATGCTAATCCATAATCATCCAAGTGGAGATCCTACACCTAGCAAGGCAGACATTAATGTGACTAAAGAGATTTATGAGGCTGGTAAAATTCTTGGAGTTAATTTAACTGACCATATTGTTATAGGTGACAATACCTATGTTAGTCTCAAGGCTATTGGGATTTTTTAATTAAAGGAAAGGGTTTTATAACCTAAAGGAAAGGAATACGACATGTCTAACGTATATGGAATTGATATTGGAACAAGTAATTTTAAAATGTGCACTAAGGATAACGAGATTCTTAATGAGAAGAACATTATCGCCATCGCTAATAAGAACGAATTATTAGCTTTTGGTGATGAAGCATACGAGATGTATGAGAAGACACCTGAGAATATTGAGGTTTCTTTCCCAGTTAAGTTTGGCGTAATAGCTGACATCGAGAATATGCAGACACTTCTTTATAGTTTCTATGAGAAGATTAATAAGGAAAAGAAAACTGGTAATACAGAATTTTATATAGCAGTACCAACTGATGTTACAGAAGTTGAGAAGAGAGCCTTCTATGAATTAGTAGTAGAGTCTAAGGTTAAGGCTAAGAACGTATTCGTAGTAGACAAGCCAGTAGCTGATGCAATCGGTGCAGGTATTGACGTTACAAAGTCAAAGGGTGTTATGGTTGTTAACATCGGTGCTGAGACAACAGAAATTTCAGTATTATCTCTTGGTGGTATTGTAATTTCTAAGTCAGTTAAGATTGGTGGTAATAAGCTTGATGAGTGCATTATTTCTGCAGTAAGAAAGGCTTATAATTTAGTAATTGGTTCTAAGACTGCAGAAGGTTTAAAGAAGGAACTTGGTAGTGCGGTTAAGATAGAGGAGAAGTTTGCTCCTGGCTTTGGTCGTAACATTTTATCAGGTCTTCCAGTAAGCGTTCAGATTTCTTCAGATGTTATCTATGATGCTATTGTTGATGCGCTTCACTCAATTATGGATTCAATAAAAGTTATCTTAGAGAGAACTCCACCAGAACTTGCTGCTGATATTATTAAGGATGGCGTATACTTCACAGGTGGTACATCTATGATTAATAATTTAGAGGATTTCATTAAGAGCGAGACAAATCTTAATGTTACAATAGTAGAAAATCCTTCAGAATCTGTTGTTAGAGGTCTTATGGGAGTTGTAACAAATCCTGATTTTGCTAAGATCCCTTATACTCCTCAGGATAGAACTTTTGAGTAAATATAAGAAACGAGGTAATAAGGTATATGAGAAAGAAATTCGAATCTTTTCTTACATCTAAATATATTCTTATTGGCTTAACTGTTATTTGTTTATTCTTTATTGGAACTTCCTTTTTTACGGATTCCCTAACAAAGCCTTTACAGACTGCAGTTTCTTATGTTGTCGTTCCTTTACAAAAGGGTATGAACAATTTAGGACTATGGGTTTCTGATAAGCTTGATAACCTACAGGAAATTTCTGATGTTTTGGAAAAGAATGAAGAATTACAAAGTCAAGTTGATGCATTGACAGAAGAGAACAATTTACTTAAGCAAGAGACATATGAATTAGACAGACTAAGAGAACTTTATGAACTTGATAATCAGTATTCTCAATATTCAAAAGTAGGTGCTAATGTTATTGGTATTTCATCAGATAACTGGTATTCTTCACTTACTATAGATAAGGGATCAGATGATGGTATTCAAGTAGATATGAACGTAGTTGCTAGCGGTGGTTTAGTTGGAATTGTAACTGAGGTGGGATCTAATTACGCTATTGTAAAGACTATTGTTGAAGATAATAGTTATGTGAGTGGCATGATTATTGATACTAACGAAACTTGTATAGTTCAGGGTGATGTGGAACTTATGGATTCTGGCATGGTACATCTTGGATATTTTGCAAGTGATGTTACAGTTAATGATGGCGATAAGATCGTTACATCAAACGTTAGCGATAAATATTTGCAAGGTATATTAATTGGATATGCAACAAATGTAACAGCTGACTCAAATAACCTAACTCAGTCAGGTTATTTAATACCTGCAGTTGATTTTAATAACTTACAGGAAGTTTTAGTTATTACTGATTTAAAAACAACTACGGATTAATTTGTACTTTAAAAGGGGGAAGGCTTTTATAGTCTTTCCCTATTTTGCATGAGGTGGACATATGAAAAGAAAAGTTTGTGAACTTGTATTAATAGTTATTTTTTATTTATTACAAGTGTCAGTTGGTAGAGTAATCGCAGTTGCAAATATAGTACCGAATTTTCTTATTATTTTACCAATCATTTTTGGTTTCTTAAAGGGAAGAAACGAAGGTATGTTTGTTGGATTCTTTGCTGGAGTTATGTATGATTTATATTTCTCTAGCTTATTTGGATTTACTGCTTTGTGCTTTGTTTATATTGGTTATTATGCAGGATTTTTCTATGAGAAATATGAAAAATACGAAATCTTAATCCCAATGGCTATGGTCTTGGTTTTTGATTTTGTCTATGAATTTTTATGTTATATTGGTAACTTCTTGTTACATAATAGATTAAATGCTGGATTTTTCATTTCGCGAATTATAATACCAGAAGTGGTTTATACTTGCCTTTGTACTTTAATTTTGTATAAATTATTAGCTTATATAAATGACAAACTAGACACTGTTAAAACAAAGAAAAGGGGCGTGAATTTCGATGAAGGAAGTATTTGATTATATTTTAAGTATTATTAAATCAAGAATCTTTCCTATAGTTTTAATCTTTATTATTTTAATTTGTGTTCTTGTAAACAGATTGTTTAGTTTACAGATTATGAATGGATCAAGTTATGCTACTAATCTTAATAGTTCCATTCAAAAGAAGATGAGTGTAACTGCAACTAGAGGTAGAATTTTTGATAAGAATGGTGTATTGCTTGCTTATAACGATTTAGCGTATGCTGTAACAATTAGTGATAGCGGTACATATTCTAGTAACGATGTTAAAAATGCTACAATTAATAAAAGTATAGATAAGACTTTAAATATTATTGAAGAGAATGGTGATACATATTCTAACGATTTTCCAATCATTTATGAAAATGGCACATACTCTTATAATATTGAGTCAACTACACTTTTAAGATTTATTAGAGATAGCTACGGTGTTAGTAGTATTGCAGAATTAACTGATGAACAAAGGGGCGTTTCGGCAGAGGAATTATTTAATTATTATCTTGATAAATACGCTGTTTCTCTTGATGACTACTCAGTTGAGCATGCTTTAATGATTGTAAATTTAAGACGTTATATGTCAGCTAATTCATATAATAGATACTTATCTTTTACAATTGCTAATGAAGTTTCAGACGCCACTATGGCAGCTATTTTAGAAAATTCTGGAGAATTAGTAGGTGTTCAAGTAGAAGAGAAGTATATTAGAAGATACACTTATGGAAAATATATGTCACAGATTCTTGGCTACACAGGTACGGTTTCTTCTTCAGAGCTAGAAGAGCTTGGAGATTCTTATGAAAGTAATGATGTAGTTGGTAAGTCTGGTATTGAGTCTTCTATGGAAAGCGTTTTAGCTGGTACTAAGGGTTCTCAGACAGTTTATGTTGATACTGTTGGCCGAATTACTGAGGTTATTTCAGAGGAAGAGGCAACAGCAGGTTACGATGTATATTTGACTATTGATGTAAATCTTCAAAAGACTATCTATGACGATATTGAAGATGAGCTTGTAACAATTCTTGCAAGCCACCTTACATCTGGCTCTACAAAATATACTTATGACTCTGACGGTGATGTAAAAGATATTTATATTACAGCACAAGAGGTTTATTATGCATTTATTGATAACAATTTGTTGTCTTTAAGTCAGATATCAAATTCAGATAGTTCGGTAGCTCAAAGCGTTTATCAGTCTTTCTTAGCTAAGAAGAGTGAAGTCCTTGACTGGGTTAAGGAGGAATTGGCTTCTGGTAATACAGGCTATAGTTCTTTGACTTCTGAACAGCAGGTTTACATTTGGTACATTTACACCTTACTTAAAACTGAGGGTATCTTTGATACTTCAAATGTAGACACATCAGATGAGACTTATGCAAACTGGACAGGTACGGATAGTACTGTAAGTTTACAGACACTCCTTACATATGGTATTTCTCAAAACTGGATTGATATGTCATCTCTTACAGATGAGCAGTATACTTCTTTACAGGAGTCCTACGATGTTTTAGTTGACTATATCATTTCTGCACTTGATACAGATTCTTCATTTTTTAAGAAAATCTACAAATACCTTATAGAGGATGGCTCAGTTTCAGGTTCACAGCTCTGCATTCTTTTATATGAGCAGGGTTATCTTGATCCTAATGCTGAGAATTCAAAGTACACAGAGCTTGTAAACGGTAGCATGGGTGCTTATGACTTTATTAATTATGTAATCACTAATAAAATTATTACACCAGGTGAGTTAGCGCTTGAGCCTTGTTCTGGTTCAGCAGTAGTAGCAGATCCAAACTCTGGTGATATCCTAGCTTTGGTTTCTTATCCAAGTTATGATAACAACAAGTTATCTGGTTCTATTGATGCGACTTACTATAGTCAGTTGGTTTCTGATAATGCTAGTCCACTTCTTAATAGAGCGACACAGTCCTTTATAGCACCAGGTTCTACTTATAAGCCTTGTTCAGCTATAGCAGGTCTTAGCACAGGAATTATTTCATCATCAACAGGCTTTTATTGTTCTGGTTCTTTTGATTTGGTTACTCCATCTCCTAAGTGTTGGAGAACTTCAGGACATGGTACTGAGACAGTAACAACGGCCATTAGAGATTCATGTAACGTTTATTTCTATAATGTAGGCTATCAGCTTGCTATGAAAAATGGATCTTACAACAGTACCTATGGCACAAGCATTTTACAAAACTACTCAGATATGCTAGGTCTTTCAACAACGGTGGGTGTTGAGATTGAAGAGGGTACACCTCAGGCTTCAACAACTAATGCTATTGCATCTGCAATTGGACAGGGTACTCATAAGTATTCAACTCTAAATCTTGCTCGTTATGTAACAACTCTTGCAACATCTGGTACTGTTTATAATTTAACTTTAATTGATAAGATTACAGATTCTGATGGAAATGTAATCGAGGACAATTCAGCAGAGGTTAACAACCAGGTTGAGCTTGATTCAAGTATTTGGGACGCAGTTCATACTGGTATGCAGCTTGCCGGTTCTACTTATTCAGCGGTTAATGCACTTAACCTAAAGATTGCTGCGAAAACTGGTACAGCGCAGGAAAAGACAACTTCTCCTGACCATGCTCAGATGATAAGTTACGCACCTTATGATAATCCTGAGGTTTGCGTGGCAGTTACAATTCAAAATGGTTATACTTCATCTAATGCCATTGCTTTATCGGCTGAGATTTATAAGTGTTACTATGGAGTGGAGTAAACTCTAATAAAGTATAAAAATATATGAAATTTTGAAAGATTATAAATTAGCTGGGTAACTGGCTAATTTATAATTTTTTTTCTTAATTATTTTAAAAATCTATGGTTATTTAATGGTTTTTAGAATATAATATTTAATTGTGGGGATTTATTGATAACAGTTATTTTGCTTTGATTTGACGCATTTGTTATCGTTTTGATCTAATATGATTTATGAGGTGAGACATTGGATAATTCAGTAATTATTAAAGGTGGAAAGAAGGGTATCACTGTAGTTCTAGATAAGGACTGCGCATTTTTAGAATTAAAGAAGAAGCTTGAGGAGAAGTTTGAGGCTTCTGCTAAGTTCTTTAATGATGCTAATTTAGCACTTACATTTGAAGGTAGAAACCTTAGTTCAAGAGAGGAAAACGAACTTATTGAAGTTATTAACAAGGTTTCTGATTTAAACATTCTTTGTGTCATCAACAATAACCAAACAAGAGTTATGGAAGATAAAATTGATGAAATTGTGGAATCACAGATTGCATCAAGACTTAATTCTATTGATAAGCCTTGTCATTTCTATAAGGGAACACTTCGTTCCGGACAGGTTTTTGAGACAGAAGGCAGTGCCGTCATTTTAGGGGATGTTAATCCAGGCGGTAAGGTTATTGCAGGTGACAATGTTGTTATTCTTGGTAGTTTAAAGGGTTATATTACAGCTGGTTGTAATGATAATTCTAATGCTTTTGTATATGCGCTTGAAATGAAGCCTATGCAGATTCAGATTGGTGATATTATTGCTAGAAGTCAGGATTCTGAACCTAGTCCTAAGAGAAGATTCAGAAAAGATGAGGCAACAATAGAGCCAAAGATTGCTTATGTTTATGATAATAACATTTATATTGAGGACTTTTCCCAGGACGTTTTAGCTGATATTAATCTTTAAAAAAATAGATAAAATGCTTGAAAAATAGCGGATTTTCATACATAATTATATATGTTAAGTTTGTGGTTAATTGAACATTTTAGCTTTTAGAGGGGCGTGTGAAAAGTTACACAGATTAATTTTTAATAATTTTCTAGGGAGGAAATAATAAAATGAGCGAAGTTATCGTTGTTACATCAGGTAAGGGTGGTGTAGGTAAAACTACTACAACTGCTAATGTAGGTACAGGCCTTGCAAAGCTAGGCAAGAAAGTTGTTATGATTGATACAGATACAGGACTTAGAAATCTTGACGTTGTATTAGGTTTGGAGAATAGAATTGTTTATAATTTAGTAGATGTTGCTGAAGGTAGCGTATCCGCAAGAAAGGCTATGATTAGTGATAAGAGATGTCCTAATCTTTACCTTTTACCAACAGCACAGACAAGAGATAAGGATGCTGTAACACCTGAGCAGATGCTTAAGGTGTTAGATGAGATTAAGAAGGATCCAGAGAATTTCGATTATATTATTCTTGATTGTCCTGCTGGTATTGAACAGGGCTTTAAGAATGCTATAGTTGGTGCAGATAGAGCTTTAGTTGTAACAACACCTGAGATTTCTGCTATTCGTGATGCTGATAGAATTGTTGGATTATTAGATGCTAATGGTTTAAGAAATAAGGAAGACTTAATCGTTAACAGAATAAGAGTTGACATGGTTAAAAATGGAGATATGATGTCAATCGATGATGTTAATGATATTTTACACCTTAATTTAATTGGTGCAGTTCCTGATGATGAGAGCATTGTTGTTGCAACTAATAAGGGACAGCCACTTGTAGGTGATGATTCATTACCTGGTCAGGCTTATCTTAATATTTGTAAGAGAATTTTAGGAGAACAGGTACCTTTCCTTGATTTAACTAATAAGAGTGGTTTCTTTAAGAAGTTGGTTTCAGCATTCAAGAAGTAATTACTTTATAAAATAATAGTGGGAGGGATTATTATGAGTTTATTAGATTTATTTAAGAAAAAAGGATCTTCTGAAGTCGCTAAGGATAGATTACAGTTTTTATTAGTTTCTGATAGAACTAACTGTTCTCCAGAGACAATGGAAAAAATCAAAAACGAAATTATTGCAGTTATATCTAAATATATGGATATTGATACAGATGGTTTGGATATTCAGATCACTTCAACACCACTTGAGGGCGATGCTGGTAATGTTCCAACTTTATTTGCCAATATTCCAATTAAGGATATGAGAGGCGGCTCAAGAGAAGTTAAATAAGAGGTATATTTATGATTTTTAAAAAATATCAACTTCGATCTTATAATTTCAGACTTGTAGCTTTAATTATAATAACATGCGTTTACGCAATATTAATTGTTAATAGTGCGAATTCGGCATATACATTAAGACAGGGCGTTGGTATGCTTCTGTCTTTTGTTATGATGATAGTAATATCATTTATTGATTACAATTGGATATTAAAATATTATTGGCTTTGGTATGCTATATCAACAATCCTTTTACTTGCTGTAAAGCTTGTTGGTTCAAGCGCTAAGGGTGCGCAAAGATGGATTTCTTTTGGTGGATTTTCAGTGCAGCCTTCAGAATTTACTAAGTTGATTTTAATTCTAGTGCTTTCTAAGTTGATTTCTATGTATAAGGATAGACTTAATACATTTAAATTCTTAGGAGTTTTAGCAGTTACAGTAGGTTTCCAGCTATTACTTATTTTGGCTCAGCCTGACCTTTCTACAACACTTCTTACCTTTGTAATTTGTGTTGTTATCATTTACTGTGCGGGTCTTGAGTATAAGATGATTGGTAAGATCTTAATGGTTGTCATTCCAGTAATTGTGGTCTTACTTGCCTATATTATTCTTGATGAGAATCAGGTAATTTTAAAGAAGTACCAAAGAAATCGTATTATGACTTTCATCGATAGTAACTACTCAACAGACGATGATGACGAGGATGATGGCTCTGATGATGATACATATCAGCAGTATTATGCTGTTCAGGCTATTGGCTCGGGTCAGCTAACGGGTAAGGGCTTAAATAATAATGATTCTTCTTCTTTAAAAAATGCAGGCTATATCGCCGAGGCACAAAATGACTTTATTTTTGCTGTTATCGGTGAGGAACTTGGATTTGTAGGTTCGGCATTTACTATATTCTTAATTTTTGCCATAGTGGCAGAGTGCCTAATAACGGCTGTGAAAGCGCAAAATTTTGCCGGGCGACTGATTTGCTGCGGTGTAGCTGCCTATATAGGTTTCCAGTCCTTCTTTAATATAGGTGTTGTTACTTGGATTTTGCCTAATACAGGTATTCCACTTCCTTTCTTTAGTTGTGGTATTACATCGCTTATTACGGTATTTACATCAATGGGTATAGTACTTAATATCGGCTTACATACTAAGGTAGAAAGAGACGAGGATTTATTTGCCCCAGACTTTAAAGGTTAATATTAATTGAACGCAGTGTAAGCAATCCCCCGCTTCAAAAGCGTAAGCTTTAAGCGGGGGTATAAAGCTTACTGGTGTCAGAAGGGGTTAAAGCCCCTTCTGACAGGTGGCACAAAGTGCCACTGCGTTCATG